>Ga0316187_10000756_pt1 | contig 26448 bp, 25 predicted proteins | sample CroRivburrow1_MG_FD_204927 | JGI IMG/M metagenome (GOLD analysis project Ga0316187, IMG submission 204927) | Coastal sediment microbial communities from Maine, United States - Cross River worm burrow 1 | ecosystem: Environmental > Aquatic > Marine > Coastal > Sediment | place: USA: Maine...
CAGTGAAGAAATATTGGCCAGTCGTCGACAAGCCATGGAAGCAAAGGGTGCTACAGCCTGGAAACCGGAAGGACGTGAGCGGGTAGTGAGTCAGGCGTTGCAGGCCTATGCCGCACTAACTACCAGTGCAGCTCATGGCGCAGTGAGAGACTTGTCTCAATTAAAGCAGGGTTAGTTTCCAGCAGCAGTTTGAACTAGTGGAATGGTAAAGGAAAAGGTGGCGCCACCTTGCGCGTTGTTTTCAGCCCAGATTTTTCCTTGATGCCCTTCGATTATTTTTTTGCAGATGTTTAGACCTAAACCGGTGCCGCCAGCACCGGTTTTTGTTTTTGTTGACTGTACAAATGCATCAAATATGCTTTCCAGTTCATCCTCAGGGATACCAACACCTTGGTCCGATAAGCTGAAGGTAATAGCTGCCTTAGTGCGTCCATCACTGTTTTTAAATTCAGCAGGGGTTAGGGATAGTGTGAGTTGTCGTTCATTTGGCGAATAGCGGATGGCATTATGAAGCATATAGTTTGTAACTTGCATGACCTGAATTACATCAAACTGGGCTGTGTGGTCTGCTTGCCCCGCATTGATTTTTAGTAAGAGTGATTTGTCTTGAAGTTGTTTGGCATGGTCTGCAGTAGCGGCCTCTATAATTTCCATCAGATCGGCCTCTTGCATATTAAACTCTGTATGCCCGGTATCCAGTTCAGCAAGATTTAGCAGGGTTGTAATCAGCTCCATTAAACGTTGGCCACTAGCGGTAATGTGGGAAAAATATTGGGTATGTTTTTCCTTTTCATTATCAATATCCAGGCTTCCTAATTCTGCGTAGCCCAGGATAGCATGCATGGGTGTGCGCATTTCATGTGACATATTAGAGAGAAACTCGGCTTTTGCATGGGTTGCAGCTTCTGCAACTTTCATGGCTGTTACCAGCTCTGCTTCTGTTTGTTTGCGAACCTCAACCTCTGCTTCAAGGTTATCTCTGGCTTGCCGTAACCTTTCCATGGTTTGCTTCATCTTAATGGTGTAACGAAAAGTACGCTCAAGCTGCCGGGAGTTAAGTTCTGCTTTTACCAGATAGTCAGAGGCACCCGCTTCAGTTGCCTCTAAATCTGTTTCATGGTCGACTTGACCAGTCAGGATAATGGTTGGTGTTCGGTATTTGATTTCTTCGGCATACTGCAATAGTTCTAAACCCGTGTTTTCACCGAGTCTGTAATCTATTAAACAGATATCATGCTGGCTTGTTGTTAATGCACGCTTGGCTTCCTCAAATGATGAAATCCAATCAAGAGTGATTTCTTTATCTGGGATACCTTTAAGATATTTTTTTGTAATGAAATAGTCATCTTCATCATCTTCGATGAGCAGGACACTGAGTTTATCTTGATCGTTCATTTTGATTATTAAAGATTATTATCAAGTGAGCATAAGCGAATGATTTTTTCAGATGGAGACTGATGAGTTAAGCCCCAATTTTACTACAATTATTTTAAATCTTTGCATATTGGGGTGGGTTTACTGGAGAAAAATTATAAGGCCTATAGATCTATATGATCCTCGCTTGCAATAAGGCGTGTGGTAACAGTCCATCATATCTATAACTTCCTGGTTGTTACTCTGCTCAGCAGTGAAAGTGAGTGCCTGATGCAGAGTAAGGTTATTGCTATTGTTGCAGGCTGTATCGACATTGTGAGATTGAACTTTAGCCCAATATTTAAAAATCAAGAAAACAACTTAGCTGAGTTGATATATTGCATTTTTGAATGGCTAAACTACTAAGTCTAATTGTTGAATTGTACCTGTGCTGCCATCTTCATTTATAAAGAAACCACTGGATCTGATTTGTCCAAGCTGCTCATTATTTTGGTCTGCGATTAGAAATGGGGTTTTAATATGTCCCAGATAGATTGCACCAACATTTTGTTGTCCCAGTGCTACCAGTTGATCATTGCCCGCAGTATCTTTTGACCAAATACGTAGTTGGCTATAGATATCATCGTTCTCATCAATCCAGTTATTGCCGTCCTGGTCATATGCAGCTAATTCGTTAAAGCCATTGTTTGTAGCGGGGCCAAAAAGCTCACTGCCATCGTTGATGATGTTATCGTGGTTTTTGTCGAGAGCTAGAAAACCACTCCCAGGGCCAACAAATGAGATTTGCTCTTTGGTTCCATCGGCATCCAGGTCAAAACTAAACTTGGTTTCAGTGAGTTCTGCGGAATTGCCATTAAAGTTGAGTGTGAGCGGGTCTTTAAGTGCATCACCCGCACGTATGTTTAAGGATTGTTCGGTGAACCATTCCCGGCTCATATTGAGTTCAATCTGGATATTGATCTCTTTGCCATCTTGAGTTTGAACGTTAGCAGTAGCTGAGAAGCTGGTAAATTCGCCTTCATAATGGGACTCGTAATAGTCATAAATAAGCCCAAACCCCTCTGTCTCTGCGGCGGGGGTAGGCGCTGTCTGCTCTTGAGCAGAGGGAGGTGCTGTGATCTCAAGATCAGAGGGTTGCAGGCTTCCAGGTTCGGTGAGCTTAATTTCTTTTCCTGTCATATGTTCAACCAGGAGCTTTAATATGGAGACCTTCAGATCATCAACTGCTGTGAACTCAGTTTCTTCTGGGCTATCGATTGGAACAATGGCTTTTGTGGGCTGGAGTGATTGTCCCTTCTGGGAAATTTGTAATGTTTCAGACTCTTCAGCCAATGAAGCTGCCAGAGTACGCACACTGGCCTCTGTTTGTCGTGCTGTAATTTCGGTGGCTTCTTCATTGTCACGCCAGACTGTTAGATGCTCACGGCGCTGATGCTCCTCAACCCTATTGTGATGGCTTGAAAGCTCGACGTTAGAATTAGCAATTTTCATAATACAGCCTGCCTTGCTTCGATCAAAAGCAGATTAATGGTGATCTAACCAGTTAATCGGCATTAGCAAGGGCAGGCTGAAGGTGATTTTCTAAATGCGGGAATCTAATACCTTAAAGCACGCATGGGATTGCGGGGTGATATCGAGAGTTATAGTGATTACCAGGAGTCTTTTCGGCGTTGAACATGCAGGCGAGGCAGGATCAGCCCTATTAAGATGCCGGCAATGATGACGGCGGCGCCGATCAAAAACCAATTTCTGGTGTTTTGATTGCTGAGGTCTCTATTTTCCTGTTTCAGATCTTCTATTTGATGTGTGAGATCAGCTACATTTTTACGAAGCTCTATACGCTCTTCTGACATTCGAATAGCATCAGCGGCCGTATTACGAATGGTTTCCAGCTCTTTGGCCGTTTTATTTTTAATCTTTTGTAATTTAGAAAAATCAGTGGTGAGTTTTTTTAATTTTGAACGTGTTTCTGTTAGCTTGCTTTTGAGTTGTTTAGGCTCTTCAAGGGCGGCGTTTAGTTTGGCCTCAGTGGCGGCAAGACGATCTCGGGCGCTTGGGCTGCCCATCAGCTGGCGAGTGAGAATGTAACCGACGGCCTCATTTTTAGTGCGCACTTGTGAATAGCCTGTTTCGCTGTTGGTCGCTTGCACCTCTAATGGTGTGCCGCTTGGTAGTGTCCTTACAATTTTGTGCTGCACGCCTTCGCCAGAGCGCATCATGACCTTAAACTGGTCGGTAACATAACGAGTTTCTGCGTGGGCCTGGGTATATCCGCATACCATTATTACGGTAAGAATCAGTGAGTATCTGTTCATGCCAGTCATGTTATCCATTGATTAAAAATTCTAATAGGGCTTTTTGTGAGTGCATGCGGTTTTCAGCTTCTTCCCATACTACGCTATCTTTCCTGTCGATCACTGAGGCGGTTACCTCTTCTCCCCTGTGAGCAGGCAGGCAGTGCATAAACAGTGCGTCTTTATGAGCCTGATTCATCAGTATGTCATTTACCTGGTAGTTGGCAAAAGCCTGTTCACGCTTGGCCTGTTCTTCTTCCTGCCCCATGCTTGCCCACACATCGGTGACGACCAGGTCGACACCATCTGCTGCTGCCAGTGGGTCACGAATGATTTCACAGTGCTCTTTTGCAGATTCCAGAATTGCTGTTTCAGGATCAAAACCTTCTGGGCAAGCGATGTGAAGCTTAAAATCAAACTGCTTGGCCGCATTGATGTATGAATGGCACATGTTGTTGCCATCGCCTACCCAGAGTACGGTTTTACCTTTGATGTCACCGCGGTGCTCAAACCAGGTCTGAAGATCGGCCAGCAGCTGCAGTGGGTGAAAGAGATCGGTAAGCGCATTGATTACTGGCACCTGGGAGTGGGCTGCAAAAATCTCAAGATCATTCTGCTCGTATGTGCGAACCATGATGCAGTCGACCATCCGTGACAGCACGCGGGCGGTGTCTTCGATGGGTTCGCCGCGTCCTAGCTGGGTATCTCTGGGTGAGAGAAATATCGCCTTTCCCCCAAGCTGGGTCATGCCAGCCTCAAATGAAACCCGGGTGCGTGTGGATGATTTTGCGAACACCATGCCAAGCGTGCGATTTTTTAGAGACTCATGTAGCTCTCCACGTCGCAGGATGCCTTTGAGTTCAATGGCACGGTGAATAATCTTATGCAGTTCGGCAGGTGTCAGATCCAATAGGGATAGGAGATGACGAGGCTGCTGCTTTGTGGTGGTGTTCATGTTTTGCTGTTGCTTGATTTTTGAAGGAAGGTTTTGATGATGCCGCTGAGTGTTGCGACCAGCTCATCAGCCTGTTCGTCCGTGAGTACAAGTGGTGGCAGCAGCCGGACTACATTGTCAGCTGTTACGTTTATCAACAGTTTTCCAAGCATCAGTGCGGCCCCAACCAGGTCACTACAGGGGCGATCCAATTCAATAGCGATCATAAGTCCGCAGCCACGAATCTCTTTGACGCCCTCTTGTTGTTTTAGCCTTTCTTGGAATCCATTTAACAGGTGACCCCCAAGTGTGGTGGCTCTTTCCATTAAGTTCTCTTTCTCAATGGTATCAATGACGGAGTTAGCAGCAGCGCAGGCGAGTGGATTGCCGCCAAATGTTGAGCCGTGGGTGCCGGGTACTAAAATCTCTGCGGCAGCCCCTTTTGCAAGACAGGCTCCAATGGGTACGCCATTGCCCAGCGCCTTGGCCAGGGTCATGACATCTGGAACAATATTGTTGTGCTGATGAGCAAACATACGGCCTGTGCGGCCCATGCCGGTTTGAACCTCATCAAGCATCATTAACCATTCATTTTTATCGCATAATTCCCGTATTTTATTCAGGTAATCAGATGCTGGAATAGCGATGCCCCCTTCACCCTGGATAGGCTCAACCAGTACTGCCACAATGCTTTTATTTGCCTGAGCAGCAGTGTTTATACTTTCAATGTCATTGAAAGGAACCCGCACAAAGCCCTGCACAAGCGGCTCAAAGCCTGCCTGAACCTTACGATTGCCGGTGGCAGAAAGGGTGGCCATGGTGCGCCCATGGAAGCTGTTTTCCATAACGATGATGGTTGGGATCTCAATGCCTTTTGAATGGCCATATAGGCGGGCAATCTTGATGGCTGCTTCATTGGCCTCAGCACCAGAGTTACTAAAAAATACCCGATCCATATTTGCCAGGCTGGTCAGTTTATCACCCAGTAAACTCTGTAGCTTTACCTCATAGAGGTTAGAGGTATGGATCAAGGTTTCTGCCTGCTGGCTGATGGCTTGTGCCACTGTTGGGTGGGCATGCCCCAGTCCACAAACAGCAATACCTGAGAGCGCATCCAGATAACGTGTACCTTTGTTGTCCCAAAGCCAGGCACCTTCACCCCGCTCAAAGCAGACAGGCAAACGTTTGTAAGTGGCCATAAGTGAATCCGTCATGATTTATCCTGTTGTGGGTAAACTGTGAGTACCAGATCTGGTTCGGCTTTGAACGTTATTTTCAGAGCGTGTTCGCAGAAAAACAGATAAGTTTATCGGAGTGAAACTGATGGGGCAAATGTTGTGGTGAAATAATATTATTTGCCTAGATGATCTGAGAGTTCGCCTGAGGTGCGTCTAAGGTTTAGGCTAAGTATGCGAGTGATGCCCTGCATTACTTTTAATGCGGTTTTGGGGTGATGTTCGCAGAGTGATTCCAGCTGTTCCTGAGAGAGAGTTAATACTTCACTGGGCGCTCTGGCAATGACAGAGGCAGAACGGGGAAAGGTGTCTGCTAAGGCCATCTCACCAAAGGTAAATCCTTTTTTAATAAATACCAGTCGCTTGAGTTTCCCCTGTTTGGTTTTTTTAACTACGGCAAGTTCACCTTTGGCCACAAATCCCATAAAGGTTCCGGGGTCACCTTCAGTAAAGACGTACTCTTTTATCTTTAGATCATTTAGTGACATTTTATAGGCCATTACATCAAGTTCCTCTGGCCCAAATTTATTAAAGAATGGCATATCGATCATGCAATCTTTAATTTTCGTTATGTATTTTGGCTCTTGTTCGTTCACGCTAGAGGCTCATTTTTGGGTCTTGGTAGTGGATGTTTGCTTTCTTTTGCTGTTGATCTTATCGATCTGGGCCTGTTGCTCGCTTGAAAGATTGCCGGTATTTTTAGGTTGTATACTTTGGGCGGCCTTCTTGGCTGTAACTCGTTTGATTGCTGCTTCAATGGCTGCCTTTTTTGTATCTTCTCCGTCCGTGGTTTTTTTCAAGGCTGCTTGTTTGCGCTGTAGACGGGCAGTACGCTCTTGTTTAAGGCGTTCAAGGCGTGCTGTCTGTGTCAGGCGGCGCTGTTCTGCATGGGCTGATTTTTGCTTTTTCAGTTCAGGTGACCACTCCTGATTTTCAAAGGGCAGCATCTGAATGCAGTCCACTGGGCAGGGTTCAATGCAGTCCTCACAGCCCGTGCATTCATCAATGATTATAGTATGCATCTGTTTGGCAGCGCCAAGAATGGCATCTACCGGACAGGCTTGTATGCAGAGCGTACAGCCTATACATATCTGCTCATCGATGAAGGCGTGAACCTTCATTTTATACCTGGGTTCTCAAAGAAAATGTAGGAAGTTGAGTAGTCGCTAAACTCAAAATAGACCTTTTTCTCACCAGGGTCGACAATGTTATTTAGATTTGTATCCATGATGCCATAGCCATATCTATAGGGGCGGTCTCCCCCGTTTGATGTGCCTGATGCTGTAGAAAGTTTGTCGATCTTGACAAAGCGTTTGACTAATTTGTCGCCTGCATAGACCTCCAATACACCATCGGTGCCTGTCCAGTTCTGTATTGCGCGACCAAACTTGTTCTGGCTCTCTTGGGTGCAGGCGGTAAGTAGTATTGCGATGGATAGAGATAGTATGAGTTTCATATTATTTGTTTCATTTGAGTTAAAGTAAAAGTGGCTGCCCTTGCTGAGTGCAGCCCTATTTGACCTTCATGCCGGGTTCGGCGCCCTCATCAGGGTTAAGTATGAATAGATCTTTCCCGCCGGGCCCTGCGGCCAGTACCATCCCTTCAGATAGCCCAAAACGCATTTTTCGTGGTGCCAGGTTGGCGACCATAACGGTCAATTTTCCTTCAAGATCTTCTGGAGTATAGGCGGATTTTATGCCTGCGAACACATTGCGGGTCTCTCCTTCTCCAAGTTCCAGTGTGAGTTGCAAGAGTTTATCTGCCCCCTCTACATGGGCGGCCTTGGTAATACGGGCAATGCGCAGATCTATCTTGGCGAAGTCACCAAATTCGATAGTGTCAGCAATGGGATCTTTTGCCAGGTGGCCTTCCATACGGGTCTCTTTTGGTTTGGTTTTCTTGGTGTTCTGTGCAGCCAAGTCTTCTTTGGAATCTTCCAGCATGGCTTCAATTTGTGTTGCTTCAACCCGAGTCATCAGAGGTTTAAATTTTGCAATAGAGTGTGAGGTCAAAGGGGTGGGCAATTCCGCCCAGGTTAAAGGGCTAACCTGTAGAAAGGCCTCTGACTTTTCTGCTGTAGTCGGCAGGATAGGGCGCAGGTAGCCTATTAGCAACCGGAATAGATTGATGCCCATGGAGCAAACGGCCTGTAGCTCTTCCTCTTTGCCCTCTTCTTTGGCGATAACCCAGGGTTTCTTTTCGTCGATGTATTGGTTTGCCCGGTCGGCCAGGGCCATGATTTCTCTTACGGCGCGGCTGAATTCACGCTTTTCATAACGTTCGGCGATGGATTTTCCAGCATCGATGAACTCTTTAAATAGGCCTGGCTCTGAAAGCTCAGCTGAAAGCTGGCCATTAAAGCGCTTCTTGATGAAGCCGCTGCAGCGGCTGGCGATGTTGACCACCTTGCCCACAAGATCAGAGTTTACCCGCTGGGCAAAATCTTCCAGGTTGAGATCAATGTCTTCTACACCGCTGCCCAGTTTGGCCGCGAAGTAGTAGCGCAGATACTCTGGATTCAGATGTTTGAAATAGGTGTTGGCTTTGATGAAAGTGCCACGAGATTTAGACATCTTCTGCCCGTTTACGGTGAGAAACCCGTGCGAGAAGATGGCTGTTGGGGTGCGGAAATCGGCACCGCTGAGCATGGCAGGCCAGAATAGGGCATGGAAGTAGATGATATCTTTGCCGATAAAGTGATAAAGCTCGGCCTTGCTTTCTGTGCCCCAGAATTGGTCAAAATTCAATCCTGTTTTATCGCACAGGTTTTTGAAGCTGGCCATGTAGCCGATAGGTGCATCCAGCCAGACGTAGAAGTATTTGCCTGGGTGATCTGGGATTTCAAAGCCAAAGTAGGGCGCATCGCGGGAGATGTCCCACTCCTGCAGTCCAGCTTCAAACCACTCGTCCAGTTTGTTGGAGACCTCGGTTTGCAGATGCCCACCTTTGGTCCACTGCTGCAACATCTGCTCAAAATTACTCAGTTTGAAGAAGTGGTGTTCGGACTCTTTCTCTACCGGTTTTGCGCCAGAGACAGCGGAGATGGGGTTCTTCAGTTCATTGGGAGAGTAGCTGGCACCACAGGCCTCGCAGTTGTCGCCATATTGATCATCGGCGCCACACTTGGGGCACTCGCCTTTGATGAAGCGGTCCGGCAGGAACATGTTCTCTACTGGGTCAAAGGCCTGGGTGATGGTGCGATTGACGATATTGCCCTTGTCCCGGTTGCGCTGGTAGATGGTGGAAGCCAGCTGCTTATTCTCATCAGAATGAGTGGAATGGTAGTTATCAAAGTTCACGTTGAAATCAGCAAAGTCCTGCTGGTGTTCTGTGCTGATGCGTGCGATTAGTTCCTCTGGCTCGATCCCTTCCTGGCGTGCGCGCAGCATGATGGGGGTGCCGTGGGCATCATCGGCGCAGACGTAGATGCATTGGTGTCCCTGCATCTTTTGGAACCGTACCCAGATATCAGTCTGAATATATTCAACCAAATGGCCAATATGGATAGGGCCATTGGCGTAGGGTAGAGCGCTGGTAACCAGAATTTGTCGTGCGTCGTTGTTCATTGTTTAAGCCGGGAGGAGATCCAAATCGGGGCATTATCGCATATTCAGTGGGAAAAACAGCAAGGTAAACTTAAGGATTGAGTGGGCGTGACGATAATGCAATTAAGCCAAAGTTAATTGATGTTTGCTACAGAGTGCGGGCAGGAGTATTGCCGGTTGGGAAGTTCTGTTTCGTATCATGATCAAAGATACGTTTTATTAATAGGGATTTTGCATGGCGGCACAAAATAATTTGCTATGCGCATAGCGATGATTTTACTGAATGTGGAATGTAGAGATTATGCTTAGTCTAGATCAAAAACATATTGAGATTTTCTTAAAATCTATATTTATCTGTCTAGTGGTTGTTTTATTTCAGCTGCTATCCTTTGATGCAGTAGCTGCAGGACGGCTTGAGACGATTGCCAATGGGATAGTCTCCGGTTCATCTGACAAAATACAACAACTTCAAATGACAGCTGTTTATGCTAGCGCGGTGATATTGCTTCTGGTCTTGCTCAATATGGTTAGAGAGAGAAAAAAAGGTAAAAGGTTAATGGCGTTGCTTGCAATTCAGCTGCTCGTCAATGCAGTGTTGATGTACCATTTCTCTTAACTTGCTTAAGCCCCACGATTTATGACCGAGCAATAATAAAGCTGGTTGTATTTTCCTGCAGTGAAAAATTAGAAGCAGATTCAATTGCCTCATCTCGCTTAAAAGATCCATATAAAACCTTGTAAACAGAGATGTCAGAAGCGTTGCTTTCTACAGTAACCTCTGCAGGATAGCCTTTTGCTTTGAGTTGTACAGCATAGTCAATAGCATTGGATGCTTTTTGGAAAGCGGCAACCTGGACTGAGAATAGTTGATTAGCTTGAGGCTCATCATTTGATGCAAGTGGTTGTATAGGGGCTTCTTCAGGTGCAAGCGATTGCATCGGTTTTTCTTCAGATACAAGTGATGCCATGGATGCTTCTTTAATGCTTTCGCTTGCTTCTTGTGTTGCTGTCTCTTCTTTCAACACTGCTGTTGGCTCAATGACTTCGGATATGGCGGATTTAGTTTGAACAGTGCCAGTAGAGGAAGTTATTAAGTCACTGTTTGATGTAGTGGATGCAGAAAGGGTCTTTATACTGCTTTGCGATAGCGTGGCTGTCAAAAATCCGGCTGCAAAAAGCAAGCATGGAATAATGGCTATGGTGAGCGCCAATTTTTGGACATCACTTTTGTCTATTTCAACTTGATAAGACATGACATTGCTCCGTATGGACGGTGTTTGTATGTAATACGGTTCGTTACAAACTTACGGAGCAACATCTATGCCATTTTATCTGTGATGCAAAAAAACGGTGCAAATCCAGATGCTTTGCTTACAGACCGACCTCTTTAATAAAGGTGTCTGCTTCACGGATGGATTTTTCCATATCCTTAACTAAGGCTGCGATATTTGATTCAACTGAGCGCAGCTCTTTTTGCAGTGACATGATGGCTTTGGCATTGAGGTTATGCTTTAAATAGAGAACCTGATCCTTGAATGCTTTAAGCACAGGATCCATCTTTTTCTCAGCACGCCGCATGGCAGTAATCAGCTTTTTATAGCGACTGCGTGTATTGCGCAGTTTTGTTTTGCTATCCCGTTTAAGTGATGCATTGCTATATTGGGTGAGTTCTTCTTCCCACTCTTCAAAAAGTGCTTCAGCGACTGACTCTACAGAATCTATTCGGCTGCGTACATCTTCAGCAGCCTCTTCGCTATCTTCATACTCATCGTTAAGCTGATTGTATTTATCTTCAAGTGCGCCACCCTTAAAATTCAGCACGCTGGAGAATTTTTCCAATGCAGATTTAAACTGTTCTTTCCCTTCCTGCTGAGCATCACGCGCTTTACCAACACGCTCAACTAAGATGTCACGTTTGTGATACCCCGCTTTTTCCAGCGTGGAATAGTAGGCAGACTGGCATCCACTAAGAATAAAAATGATACCTATAAAGATAAGGTGTCTTTTTGTGGTGTTATGTTTGGTGAAGCTCATGATAAATAATTTCCAGTTGTATTTTATTTGTGTTGTGTGTTGGCCAGCTGTTGGCCATATTTACTCTTTATTCATTGCATCGATGATCTTATCCGTTCGCTTATCTTGTAGATGCCCATGAACTACGAACAGAGCATGGATAACACCGGGAATCCACCCCAAAATAGTGAGGAAAAGGTTGAGCAGTGCCTGCATGGGTTTGGCGCATAAAAATACAGCTAGAGGCGGTAAGATAATGGCTAAAAAGTATCGCATTGTAATAAGTCCTTAATCTGTTTTGGTGCAGCAATAAAAATTATGGGGGTGTGTTTTTTACTACTCACCCTGAATAGTCACGATAATCTGTCTTTTGTGAGGATGTGTGCGGTGCTCCCATAGAAAGACTCCTTGCCAGGTACCTAGTGCACAACGGCCATTGCATATGGGAAGTGTTAGGTCCATTTTTGTGAGAATGCTACGTAGATGGGCGGGCATATCATCTGGCCCTTCCTGTGTGTGTTCAAAGGTTGGGTCGCCATCAGGAATCAATCTGGCCATGAAAACCTCAAGGTCATCACGGACGGAAGGGTCTGCATTTTCACAGAGAATAAGTGAGGCGCTGGTGTGTTGGATAAACAGGTGGCAAAGGCCATTTCGGGCTGCTGATTCATGAACTGCTCGTTCAACCTGGCTGGTTATCTCATATGTGCCACGACCACGGGTTTGAATCTGTAGGGTTTGTTGTTTGATCATATGGTCTATTTTAGGCATTCTGTGAGACATGCAACAGGGTATTAATACGAAAAATGGCTGCAAATGTAAAAAATAAAAATCTGGGTGAAATGCCGGTCACCATGCTTTCTGGTATTGGCCCGCGCAATGCGGAAAGATTGGCGCGGCTTAGTATTAATACAGTGCAGGATGTGCTGTTTCATCTGCCCTCTCGTTATCAGGATCGAACCCGGGTTATTCCAATAGGCAGCCTGCGGCCAGGTGATCAGGTTGTTGTTGAAGGAAAAATTGAACTAACGGACATTAAATTTGGCCGCCGCCGCTCATTATTGGTACAGATAGCTGATGGTAGTGGCTCCCTGATTCTGCGCTTTTTTCATTTTTCTGCTGCACAAAAAGCCAATTTGGTGAGAGGGATTCGTCTGCGCTGTTACGGAGAGGTGCGACGTGGGCCGACATCACTTGAGCTGATTCATCCGGAATACAATCATCTTGAAGAAGGAGATGCTGTTGCTGTGGAGGAGACACTCACACCGGTCTATCCAACAACAGAAGGAATGCATCAGCTGAGCTGGCGAAGCCTGACTGAGCGGGCATTGGCCGTTTTAGAAGAGCAGCCGGGCCTACTGCATGAGTGGTTGCCGCAGGAGCTAATGGATCGCTATAACCTGCCAGCATTATTAGAGACTGTTTGCTTTTTACATCGACCGCCGCCAGATGTGTCGCAAAGCCAGCTATTGGAAGGAAGTCATCCGGCTCAACGTAGGCTGGCGTTTGAAGAGCTGCTCGCACACCAGATTAGTCTGCGCAAACTACGACAGGAACAGCGTAGAACGCCTGCCCCTGTACTGGATGGGGAGAAACAGTTTGAGAAGAGATTACTTGCAGCATTGCCATTCCAATTGACCTCTGCCCAGCAGCGGGTTGTGGGTGAAATTAGCAGCGATCTGAAACAGCAGCACCCGATGATGCGTCTGGTGCAGGGGGATGTTGGGTCAGGCAAGACGATAGTGGCTGCATTAGCTGCCATTCAGGCGGTTGAGGCTGGTCATCAGGTTGTGCTGATGGCTCCAACGGAGCTGCTGGCAGAGCAGCATCTAAGAAATTTCCAAGTTTGGCTGGAGCCATTAGGCATCAAGGTGGCCTGGCTCACGGGTCGACATAAAGGCAAACGGAGAGAGCAAGTGCTGTCAGAATTGGCTGATGGCAGTGCAGCTGTAGTTGTGGGAACACATGCTCTGTTTCAGGAGGATGTCTGTTTCAATGCCCTGGGGCTGGCCATTATCGATGAGCAACACCGTTTTGGAGTGCACCAGCGTCTGGCTCTGCGGGAGAAGGGTGCAGCAAGTGGCAAGGTGCCGCATCAGCTCATCATGACAGCTACCCCAATACCGCGTACGTTGGCGATGTCTGCCTATGCAGATCTTGATGTCTCAGTGATTGATGAGTTGCCGCCTGGGCGTAAACCGGTTGCTACAGTGGTGATCCCTGACAGTCGCCGGGATGAGGTGGTCAGTCGGGTACGCAGCGCCTGCAAAGAGGGGCGACAGACCTACTGGGTATGTACTCTGATTGAAGAGTCGGAGGCGTTGCAATGCCAGGCAGCAGAGGATGCAGCAAAGTTGCTGGCTGAAGCGCTGCCAGAATTAAGCGTTGGTTTGGTGCATGGCCGTTTGAAGGCTGCTGATAAAGAGCAGATTATGCTGGATTTCAAATCGGGAAAACTGGATCTGCTGGTTGCTACAACAGTGATAGAGGTCGGTGTGGATGTGCCCAATGCCAGCCTGATGATTATAGAAAACCCTGAACGCCTGGGGCTGGCTCAACTGCATCAGCTGCGTGGTCGGGTGGGGCGTGGCTCTGCTGAGAGCCACTGTGTGCTCATGTACCATGCTCTTTCGGAGAATGCCCGAGAGCGGTTGAGCATGATGCGGGCCACCAATGATGGCTTTGCTATCGCTCAAAAAGACCTGGAGTTGCGCGGCCCGGGTGAGGTATTGGGTACCCGTCAGACAGGTGAGATGCAGATGCGTATTGCCGATCTCATTCACCACCAGCCACTATTGCCTGATGTACAGCAGGCAGCAGAGATTATCCTGGAACGCTACCCCTCCCATGCGCAGCCATTGATTAAAAGGTGGCTGGGGCAAAAGACAGAGTATGGCTCTGTCTAACCTAAGAAGGTTATTCCCACTGAGTTTGTTCAAACCATACGGCAGGAAATGATCTCAACCCACTAAGTGTTTGAGGTGGCTGACAGAATGTTCTGCTGCACCAGATGGTTATTGCATGATGGGATGCCATCTGTTTATTGCAAGCTATCAATATTGCCAAATATTTGCTGTGTAAACATGGGCTTAGCATTGGCTATGTGGCATGCCTATAAAAACTGAGACGTCTCTTTACTGTGCCTTTGGTTAGTAGCTTTAGGTCGCAGTAGTCTCTATTTTGTGCCCATTTTGCAGTGCAGCATATGGCATTGCACAGAAATTAAATCCTAAATATTTGGTTTGATTCTACTACTTATCTATTACTTAGGGGGTATAGCCACAACATATGACGCGTTATAAACTGACTTAAGTCAAATCAGGAACTGCTATTTTGCATTAAAGTCCTGGTTAACATTAAGCTGCAATCGTCAATAGATCGTCGGAGCAATGAAATGAAACTATTAAGTCTGGTTACTGTTGTTGTCCTACTGCAGGTTTCACTGATTTCACAAGCTGCAGAGATGAATAAGCCTGCCATGCAAGAGCGAAGCAGCCCAGCTCAGATTCAAGCAGCTGATAAGGCGAACATAATCACCAACGTGCCTGCTGCAATTTCTACCGGTATTAATACTGAAATCGGATTGCAAACCATTGGGGTAAAAAAACTTACCAAAACCGACTGGGGCACAACCATTACAAAACGTAAACTGCATTTGCGAGATGGGGTCTTCTCTCTCACTTTGCACAGCACAAAACTTTATTCATAGCTCAGCAAATGACCGCATTATCAATGCCAGCCAGATATTATAGGTTTGCGCACAGTATTCCCCTTTATTTCTAGAAGCATATTCAACGTGCATGACCCTGGGTTTCTTACGCAGTTAGCTCATAGTATCGATTTGTGATTTAGCGCAGAGCCATCCAAGTAAAAACGCCGCTAATACCCTCCAATCTCTGATTTAAAAGTTACCGCCGCATTGCCTCAGTACCTAATGTTTAGCGCCTATAGCCCAGGCTATTGGCGGCCTATGACCTGAAATCTATGGGCATAATCAATCACGCTCATTGGGTGAAAGTTATGCCATAATTCCCCTCTTTAATTAATAACTGCTGGAAAAGATATTGAGTTCAGAGAACAGACCCTCCGCCAATCTTGAGCCAAACTGGGGCAACTGGAATATCCATCGTGGATCAGATGTGCCCATGGGTATGGAAGATTGGTTGCTTGATCGGGGGTCGCTGACCAGTCGATTGGTCAAGGCCAGTGAGGGGGCATTCCAGGTGCGGGTGGTGCATCAAGGATGGGGTCGTCCGCTTTATAGTGAGAGCCAACTGTTGCGTACCCGTCGGGCTGAAGCGGCACTGGTGCGTGAAGTCGAACTGCTTGGGCATGGCACACCCTGGGTGTTTGCACGTACTCTGATCCCTGCCAGCAGCCTGCGTGGTGGCGCCCGGCGGCTTGCCAATCTGGGTGAAAAACCATTGGGAGCTGTTCTCTTTTCTGATCCCAGCATGCGGCGTGGCCCTATTCAGGTTGCCCGGCTGCAACCCCGCCACCCCCTGTTTGCTGCTGCTACCAGCCATTTGGAGGAGAAGCCAGCTGAACTGTGGGGGAGGCGCACTCTGTTTTATCTGGCCGGAAAACCATTGTTGGTGAATGAAATTTTTTTGCCGGAAATACCTTTGGTTGTTAAGGAGCCTAAGCCGTGACTCAGCCTGAGTTAAATGCAACTACCTCCCCCCAACCTTCCTGGCGTGAACGCCTGGGATATTACGCGCTGTTGATTCGGGCAAATCGTCCGATTGGTATTCTTCTGCTGATGTGGCCTGCATTGTGGGCCCTGTGGATTGCGGGTGAAGGACACCCTGACTGGGGTGTAGTTGTGGTCTTTGTTATTGGGGTCACGCTGATGCGTTCAGCAGGCTGTGCGATCAATGATTATGCCGACCGTAAAATTGATGGCAGGGTGGCACGCACAAAAAACCGACCGATTGCTGCCGGTCTCATCACGCCTAAAGAGGCGCTGGGCGTATTTGGGGTATTGGTGGGTTTAGCCTTCTTGCTGGTGCTGCTGCTGAATTGGCAAACCATATTGATGTCATTTGTAGCGGTAACCCTGGCGGCTGTTTATCCCTTCATGAAGCGTTACACTCATCTTCCGCAGCTTGTGCTGGGGGCTGCTTTTGGGTGGGCTGTTCCAATGGCCTTCACTGCACTCACAGAGACCGTTGCTCCGGTAGGCTGGTTGTTGTTTGTAGCTACCGTAATCTGGGCTTTGATCTATGATACTCAATACGCGATGGTTGATCGTGATGATGATATAAAGATTGGTGTTAAATCGACGGCCATTCTGTTCGGGGATATGGATCTCATCATTATCGGCATTTTACAGGTCACCATGGTGGGTATTCTGTGGTTGGTCGGGGTTAATGCTGAGCTTGGTGCTGCTTATTATATTGGTCTTGCAGCAGCAGCACTGCTGTTTGTCTATCAGCAATACATTACACGTGGGCGTGATAAAAAAGGCTGTTTTGCCGCTTTTTTGAACAATAATAACTTTGGCGCAGTCATATTTGCAGGCTTGCTGTTAGATTACCTCATTTAAGCCAGCCATTGTTTCTCTTTAATGAAGGGCGTGGTTTGATATGAAAACAAGTAAGAATCTAAATTACCCTGCCTGGCTTTTACTCTCCCTCTTTCTATTTCAACCATTTGCCATTGCTGCATCCGTGGATGACAAGGTTTGGATCCCTGGCTGGAAGAGTGGCCCAGCGCTCTCCATGGAGCGAACGGGTGCAGCTGCTTTAATGATTCAGGAGCGCCTCTATCTGATTGGCGGTACTAACAGAGAAACCTACATCAGCCGTGTTGAGTACAGTCGCATTGGCTCAGATGGCACCCTCTCAGGCTGGCAATATGGTCAACATGGGTTGAATGTTGGTCGCTCCTATCATGGGGTGGCACATGTTGGCCGTTATGTTTATGCCATTGGTGGGTCACGTACCAATGTGGAAGGACTGTTGGACTCAGTGGAACGGGCAGAGGTTAGTCCAGATGGCAGCATTGGCCCATGGAAGCTGGAGAAAACTAAACTCAATATCGCCAGACGTTGTGTGCATGTCGTGCATATGAATGGTTATCTCTATGCTGTAGGTGGTTTTGGTGGCATTTTGCTGGATACGATTGAGCGAACCAAAATCCAGGCGGATGGTAGCCTGGGTGAATGGGAGCAGTTGTCAGACCCGATGCAGTATGCGCGCTACGTACATGCGGTTAAAAATGTGGGGGATAAACTCTATGTTCTGGGCGGCCACGATAAGAGTGCAGGTGTAGGTATTGCCTCTGTGGAGTGGTCACAACAGGATGATGAAGGCTTGTTTGACCCATGGCAAAACACATCTGAGATGCAGAAAAATAGATATGGACTGGAAGCCATTGTCCATAACGGCTACATCTACTCAATGGGTGGGATAGACGGCATTATGCATCTCTCCAGTATTGAAAAGGGGCGTCTGACAGAAGGGAAAGGCATCACTGATTGGCAATATACTACCGCTCTCCCCAATGCCCGTGGTTCATTCAGTTCAGTGGTTCATCAAGACGCCGTTTATATATTAGGAGGTTCTGTTGGCGAGCATCTAACCAATGATGTCGCTTTTGCCTTTTTTAATAAACAGGGTGATATTGGTTATTGGGGTACACCTAAAGAAGCTGCAGAAGCCAGGCAGGCAAAGAGCAGCAAGCAACAACAGCTGAATAAGGCTTACCCCAATAAGGTAAAGGTTGTTGAGTATCTGCATGCTGGGCAATTTAGTCTGCTACAGGTTGCAAGAACAGATGGCATGCAGGCCTGGCTTGTGGTGCCGTCTGGTAACTATGCCAAAGGTATGTTTATCCGTTTTGCGAATGGCAACCTCTATCCTAACTATTATAACTCTACGTTAAAAAGACGATTTCAGGTTGTGATGTTTGTAAAAGATCTGATTCCTGTTGAAGCATTCGAGTAGATGCTTTTTTCAGCCGTTTATCCCGGCTAGTTAAAATCCTTTCTTCATCTACCCCATTTATTGCGTGGTGTTTGCAGTAAAGTTGTGGGGTATTTGGCATTTTCTCGTTTTTATGCAGATATTTTAGCGAATCTGTGCTTTCTTTATAGATAATAAATTTAGGCTGCCATCTGGTGAGAAATGCGAGCTAGAGTATGACTTTCCATATATTAGATGCAGCAGCACGCACAGATAAAGGCTTGGTGCGAAAGCATAATGAAGATGCATTTAAATTGCTCTCTGAATATGGAGTTGTGGTCTTGGCTGATGGTATGGGCGGCCATAAGGCAGGGGAGGTTGCCAGTGCGATAGCTGTACAAAAAATCAGTGATGCGTTGGTTGCTGGGCTGCATCAGTCCATTGATGATATTAGTGCGGTTCAAAGTCTATTGCAGCAGGCGGTAGTGTCAGCCAACCAAGCAATCTTGGAGGTATCAGAGCAATCTATTGAGTGCAAAGGTATGGGAACAACCGTTGTTGCAGGGTTGTTTTTTGAAGGTAGATTGTTCTATGCCCATGTAGGTGATTCCCGCCTCTATCTGCTGCGTGGTGGCAGATTGAAGCTGTTGACCCGTGATCACACTATGTTGCAGTTCTTGTTGGCTAATGGTGTTTTTCAATCGCCATGTGATGCAAGAGCAGCTGGCATATCCAGTAGTCAATTGACGCGAGCTGTTGGGATGGATGTTGGGGTCAAGGTGGATTGTGCTGAGATTGAACTGAAGCCTGAAGATGTCTACCTGTTTTGCTCCGATGGATTAACAAATATGGTGACAGATGGAATGATTGGTGCGGTGATTCAAGAGAGTGTGCTGGATCTTCCATATGCAGCAGATCTGTTGCTGGAGCTGGCTTTGGAACAGGGTGGTACAGATAACATATCGTTGGTGTTGGCACGGCCTGATGTGCCTGTTTTGGACTAAAATATTTATGAGGGAAAATGAATGAGCAATCATAGTGTTTTAAGGCTACACTCAGATGATGACCTGCCATTATCAAAGGATGTGATGATGAAACAAACCACAAGGAAATTAGAGGTTTTCTCTGGAGGCGCGTTGGTAAGCGAGCTGCCTTTAGACAAAGCAGCGCTTTCAATCGGCCGTGATCCACTGGGTGATGTTCAGCTGATGGATCCACGAATCAGCCGCCGACATGCCAAACTGACCCAAATTTCATCCAGCTATTTCATAGAAGATTGTGATAGTACCAATGGCACGCTGCTGAATGGCAGGCCGGTACATAAACATGTCTTCAGACCGGGGGATAGCCTGCGGATTGGTAGCTTTGAACTGCGTTATGTGATGGCAGATGCTGAAGAGCAGCCTGCTGATGTAGTGCATGCAACTGTTCAACCCATTACAAAAAATAGACGGGCTGAATTGCAAAAAGCAGTGCTGTTTTTCTTACAGGGTTCGGAAGAAGGGCAAGTGAAATCCTTAAAAAAGGCGCTCTTTACCATCGGTCACCCTGGTGAAAGTGTTGCAGTGATTGCCCGGCGAACCCATGGTGCCTATTTGTTGCATATTGGTGGGGAACTGCCAGCAGTAAATGGGGTGGAGATATCAAATAGTGTGCAGCTACAAGATGGCGATGTCATTGATGTTGGTGAAGATAAAATTAAGGTTTCCCTGAGTTAGATAGTTTTTTTAATCGATAAAGCTCATCCAGCGCCTGTCGGGGAGTGAGGTTATCTGGCTCCAGTTCACGCATCGCCTCCTCAATGGGATTCTTCTCAATAGGTTGTTCTTCAATAGGCTGAAATAGCGACATCTGCATGGACTGATTTTCGGTGTGGCGCTGCGCTGCATCTTCCAACTCACGCAAGCGCTGGCGAGCACGATCTATGATGCTTTTTGGCACACCAGCAAGTGCGGCCACCTGCAGGCCATAACTCTGGTTGGCAGGCCCCTCTTTAACCGCATGCATAAAGACAATGGAGTCGCCATGCTCAACGGCATCCAAATGTACGTTGGCAATGCCTGGAAACTCTTCTGGTAGGGTGGTCAATTCAAAATAGTGTGTGGCGAATAGGGTGTAGGCCTTGATGCGGGTGGCCAGCTCTACGCCACAGGACCAAGCCAGTGAGAGGCCATCAAAGGTACTGGTGCCGCGGCCAATCTCATCCATCAACACCAGGCTGTTTTCGGTAGCATTGTGCAGAATATTGGCGGTTTCCTCCATCTCGACCATGAAGGTGGAACGCCCACCTGCCAAGTCATCCGATGCGCCAATGCGGGAGAAGATACGATCAATTGGGCCGATCTGTGCGCTGGTTGCCGGGATGTAACTGCCGGCATAAGCGAGCAGCACAATCACAGCGGTTTGGCGCATAAAGGTGGATTTACCACCCATGTTGGGACCGGTGATAATGAGTATGCGACGCTTGTCATTAAAGTGGGCACCATTAGCAACAAAAGGGGTATCGCTAACCTGTTCCACCACCGGATGCCGGCCACCCTCAATACTGAGCCCTGGTTCTTCAGTAAGCTCTGGTGCACGTAGATCCATGCTGATGGCTCGCTCGCTCAGATTGCACAACACATCCAGTGCGGCCAGGCTCTCTGCACACTGCTGAAGGGCTGGGATCTTGGGTTGCAGTTGATCCAGCAACTCATCATAAAGCGCCTTTTCGCGGGCCAGAGATCGCTCACGGGCGCTCAGCACCTGATCTTCAAACTTCTTAAGTTCAGGGGTGATGAACCGTTCGGCTCCTTTGAGTGTTTGGCGACGCACGTAGTCTGCCGGGGCTTTGTCTGATTGGAGGCGGCTGATCTCAATGTAATAGCCGTGAACCCGGTTGTAGCTGACCTTGAGATTGGCAATGCCAGTGCGTTCCCGTTCTCTGGTTTCCAGATCCAGCAGAAATTGGTCGGCGTTTTGGGAGAGTGCCCGCAGTTCATCAAGTTCAGCATCATAACCCTCGGCCAATACGCCACCGTCACGAATCAGCATGGGTGGATTTTCTTTAATAGCGCGGGTTAGTAGATCAACGATGTCGGGGTGAGTGTCTGTCTCTTGAGCCAGCTCCACCAATAGGGGGGAACTCAGTGTTGCAAGCTGACTTTGGATGGTAGGCAGGCAGGCCAGAGAGTCACGCAGCACGGCCAAATCACGGGGACGGGCAGATTTCAGTGCCACACGGGCTAGGATGCGTTCGATATCGCCGATGCCGCCGAGTTCATCCTGCAAACCAGAATATGCCTGCAGTTCCAGTAGTTCACCAATGGCGGCATGGCGTACTTTTACCGCTTGAATATTGCGCAGTGGGCGCGTAATCCAGCGGCGCAGCATGCGGCTGCCCATAGCGGTTGCAGTGCGATCCAGTATGCCGGTCAGGGTGTGCTGAGGTTGGTTTGATAGGGAATGATCCAACTCCAGGTTTTGTCGGGTGGCTGCATCAATGATGATGGCATCATCACGGCGTTCAGTTGTCAGGCCTCGAATATGGGGCAGGGCACTCTGCTGGGTGTCTGCGACATACTGCAACAGACAGCCAGCGGCACACAGCGCCAACGGCTGGTCTTCGCAACCAAACCCACCAAGATCGCGTGTGCCAAACTGTTGGGTCAACAAGCGGTGGGCCGTGTCATTGTCGAAATGCCAGATTGGGCGACGGGTAATTCCGGTTCGGCTGGTGACCTGAGAGGGCAGGGTGTTCTCTTCTGCAATGAGCAGTTCTGCAGGGTGGAGCCGCTCTAACTCGCCTGTTAGTCCTTCTGTATCAGAGAGTTGCTGGATGGTAAAACGGCCGCTGGTGAGATCCAATGTGGCGAGACCAAAATGGCCACCTGATTCATAGAGCGCAGCCAGTAGATTATCCCGGCGCTCTTCCAGCAGCGCCTCATCGGTGACAGTGCCTGGCGTGACGACTCGCATCACTTTCCGTTCAACCGGCCCCTTGCTGGTGGCTGGATCACCCACTTGCTCACAGAGTGCAACAGACTCACCCTGTTTAACTATCTTGGCCAGATACCCCTCGGCTGCATGATGAGGAATGCCTGCCATCGGGATAGGCTGTCCGGCAGATGTACCACGCTTGGTCAGCGTAATATCAAGTATCTGTGCAGCCCGTTTCGCATCCTCATAAAAAAGCTCGTAGAAATCCCCCATGCGGTAAAACACCAGCATGTGTGGATACTCACTTTTAATGCGCAAATATTGCTGCATCATGGGCGTATGTTGTAGCGCTTTGGTCATGAGGTTTGTGTCTGATTTTTGGGCTGCCTAGTGTAGCTGAATTCGCTTAAAGCGTCATTTGGGTGAGTGATGCTTCATGCTCTATTATTCATGTCCTTTTCTTGGTTTAGATGATTGAGTTCAGAGTAAAGCCACTGACATGGGGCTATACTCTGATCCCCAAATTTAAATTTTACTCGAGCATGAACGAAAATTTTCTAGATATTACTTGTAGAGCGGTTGGAACTGAGATCTTTAAGATTGAAGATATCCAAACCCTCTGGAGTGGTTACGGCAAGATCATGCGCTATGGCTTAAAGGGCGGTGATAGAGACAGCGTTGTGATCAAACATGTCAAACTGCCTGATCAAAGTATGCATCCGCGCGGCTGGAACAGTGACCTTTCTCATCAACGTAAAATTCGATCCTATCAGGTGGAGACCGCTTGGTATCGTGACTGGGCAGAACTCTGCGACGACAGCTGTCGCATTCCCCACAGTTTTGCCCTTGAATCATCAGATGATGAATTCTTGATGGTGCTTGAAGATCTGGATGCCAGTGGTTTTCCAATCCGTAAAGATTCAGCCTCTATGGCTGAAATGCAAGCCTGTCTGAAGTGGTTGGCAAATTTTCATGCCACCTTTATGGGTAAAGAGCCCGCCGGGCTTTGGCCGGTGGGGACCTATTGGCATCTGGATACACGGCCCGATGAACTCAATGTGCTGGAAGACATTGAACTCAAACTGGCTGCAAGCTTAATCGATCAAAAGCTGCGCACGAGTCCTTATCAAACCTTTGTGCATGGTGATGCCAAGCTGGCTAACTTCTGTTTTTCTGCCAATGGGCAGCAAGTGGCGGCGGTGGATTTTCAGTACGTCGGCGGTGGCTGTGGCATGAAGGATCTGGCCTATTTCATTGGCAGCTGTCTCTATGAAGAGGATTGTGAGCACTATGAAACACCACTGCTGGATTACTACTTTGCCCAGCTCAAAGAGGCACTGGAAAAACGTAAGTCCTCCATCGACCCAGCAGATATTGAGCAGGATTGGCGGGCGTTATATCCGGTTGCCTGGACTGACTTTCATCGCTTTGTGAAGGGTTGGAGTCCGGGCCACTGGAAGATTCATGGCTATAGCGAGCGGTTGGCACACGATGTGGTAACGCAATTGAACTCTGGGAATATTTAATCATGCAGCTTACTTCGGATGATCTAATGCTGTTATCCCAGCAGGCGATTACCGCAGCCAAACAGGCTGGGGCACTCATAACTCAGCGTGCCCAGCAGCCCATCTCAGTGCAAAAGAAAAAGGGTGGCGATCAGCTGGCATCCCAGATGGTTACCGAGGTGGATTATCTCAGTCAGACACTTATATTGGATGTTTTGCTACCTACCTGTACGACCTATGATTTAGCCCTGCTGACTGAAGAGTCTACAGATGATAAGCAGCGCCTGAAAAAAGACTATTTTTGGTGTATCGACCCACTTGATGGCACGCTGTCGTTTATCGAGTCAACATCTGGATATGCTGTTTCCATTGCGCTGGTCTCTCGTTCCGGTATCCCGCAGATCGGTGTGGTTTATGACCCAGTTAAACAGACACTCTACTCAGCGGTAAGAGGGCAGGGTGCCTTTCGCAATGGCCAGCCTTGGGCCTTCTCTTCACCCGATTTCACTACTGAAAAATCACTAACACTGGTCTGTGATCGTAGCCTGACTCAGCAGCCCAATTATCCAAACGTAATCGAGGCGCTTGAGCAGATGGCAAGCCAGCTGGGTTTGGCAGGTGTGCATGTCATCAACCAGGGTGGCGCGGCAATGAACGCCTGTTGGGTAATCGAAAATCATCCCGCCTGCTATTTCAAATTCCCCAAACCCCAGGATGGTGGTGGTAGCTTGTGGGATTTTGCCGCCACTGCCTGCCTGTTTCATGAGCTTGGTGTTATTGCCTGTGATTTCCACGGTCAGCCACTGGATCTTAATCGGGCCGATTCCACCTTTATGAATCATCGTGGCGCTATCTTTGCTACTGATCCACTGCTGGTAGAGCCGATAAGGACTTTATATTACGACTCATCAAATCCCATGATTTAATCTGCGAGTGAAAATCAGTTGTGACCTCTCATTTGTCTACCAGCAGATCAGTTGATCAATGAGTTTTGAGATCTCATCCTCGCTCAGCTCATTTCGCTGACAGCTGGAGATACAGAGATTGGCGCCTGCAATAGGCTGTGGTGATGCGCCAACAAACTGATCCAGTGCCGCCCCCTTGCCTTGGATAAGATCCTTTATGACCAAGGGGCTCAACATTCCCGCAGACTCCATCACTGGCAGAGAGGCAACATTGTGTAGTGCTGTTAATAATTTTGGTCCAATAAAATGTGGCGGCACATTCCCCGTGTTTTGCGATAACAGTCGTGTTGCTGTTTCGATATAAAAATCAAGAAAGTGATTGCCCTGGCAGAATGCCAAAAAAGCATTATGTACCTTCTTGTAGATTTTCAACTTTCCACGCTTGTCATGTTGCACCCACACCTCTCGCCCCACAGCATATGGCTCATCTGGTACAACAAAGGTTGATGGTTTAAAAATTAGAAAATCGGCATCGAGCCAAACCACACGCTGACAACCATCGTCCAATGCTTGCTTCAAACAGAGCAGGCGGGCAAGGTCAGAGAACATCACAGGTTGCTGCAACCTTTTTTCAGCAAATGCTTCAGGCAGCAGATCAAATAATTCATCACCCATAAATTGGTATTGATAGTGATTCAACTCCGCCCATTTACGAACAGACTCCAGACATCGGGCAATCCAGGAATAGGGTAATGGTGAACGATGGGATTGAATAACAAGCGTATCAGGCATAGAGAGACTTTACTCTTTTCATGAGATATAGAGTTGGGGCTATGGAAAACAGTGCGTCATTATTACATGCTTGGTACAACAGGAATGATGCCTTGCTGTGTTAATTGGTGGGGTATGAAATAGAAGATGGGGAGTTGGTGAGCTTCGTATCTTAGCTCAACCTGCAGATTAGCTAAGAATTTATATTTTTTTCTGGAGAAAAAACACCCCTGCATGTCTGGTTGAATTTATATGTATATCTGTAACACTTAGCGCGGCGTTGTAAATCAACGCAGCTTTTATACGGAAAATTAGCGTAAATATTAATGCCCAATTATTTAATGGAGTAAATAATGAAATTACTGCGTACTTACACTTCTCTTATAGCTATGGTTGGTTTTGTTTCACCCATCACTTCATTTGCAGTAACAGACCAGGAAGCATTAGGAGGAAGTCTATATTTTGATACCAATCTTTCTGAGCCTGCAGGTCAGGCTTGCTCATCTTGTCATGATCCCAGTGCTGGCTTTGCTGATCCGGATCAATACTTACCTGTATCAGAGGGCGTTAGACCCGGACTATTTGGTAACAGGAATTCCCCAACAGCATCGTATGCTGCATTTTCACCTACATTTACCTTAAAAGGAGGTATTGTTGGTGGGCAATTTTGGGATGGTCGCGCCCCAACGCTTGCTGATCAGGCCAAAGGCCCCTTTCTTAATCCAGTTGAAATGGCGAATACATCCAAGGCGCAGGTGATAGGCAAAATTTCCGCATCATCCTACGCTGCATTATTTCAAACTGTTTGCGGCACAGATGCATTTGATGCAGGCAATATTGAGTCTTCTTATGATTGCATGGCAAATGCAATTGAGGTCTTTGAAACTACCTCTATATTTAGTCCGTTTTCATCAAAATATGATGCCGTTAAGAGTGGCACAGATCAGCTGACCCCCCAAGAGGAGGAGGGCTTGGCTTTATTCACCGGTCGGGGAAAATGCGCTCATTGCCATGACTTGGCTGGGGGCCACGACCCTGATCTGTTT
>Ga0316187_10000757_pt1 | contig 26417 bp, 25 predicted proteins | sample CroRivburrow1_MG_FD_204927 | JGI IMG/M metagenome (GOLD analysis project Ga0316187, IMG submission 204927) | Coastal sediment microbial communities from Maine, United States - Cross River worm burrow 1 | ecosystem: Environmental > Aquatic > Marine > Coastal > Sediment | place: USA: Maine...
CAAGCGGGTGCCGCCGGCAGTGGACAATCGGCGCAACGGGGAACATGGCCTTGATCAGCCAGATATGAACGAAATTAAACGGCATCTTGTCCGTGATATACGGCGTGTCTATGTCATGCAGCCGCCTCACCCAGTTTTCGTACTCCAGCGCCTCGGCACTGAAACTTGACTCCGGGACAGCCCGAAAATCCTCCGGATACACCCGCTGGGGTTGCGAGCGCTTCTCGATCCGCCCGATGGCCCGCTCGATGCAGGGCAGTTCCCCGCAGCCGTACACCAGGGGATGCCGGGCCAGGATCTGCTCAACGAGCGTCGTGCCGCTCCTGGGCATGCCCAGGATGAAGATCGGCTTGATATCGGTTTTCGCCGTCGCTACCTGTACCGGCGGGCTGTCGAACGCCGCCGCAAACCGCTCCATATGAGCGAAGTACTGCTCGAGGTCGATCCTTGAGTCTCTGAATTTGAGCTTGTTCCCAAGAGCATAGGTCTGGAACGCCTTGTCGTATTCGGCGCAGTCGTCGTAGATCTTGCCAAGAGCAAAGGACAGCTTTGTCATGGTAAAGTCGTCCGCACCCTCATCCCAGAGTGCTTTGATGGACTGCGCGTCTGCGTCCTCGATGGACTCGAAGCGCTTCATTGCGGCAATATTGCGGTAGGCTTCCGCGTGGAGCGGGTTGAGTTCCAGAGAACGGCGATAGTGTTTCTCCGCCTCGGTCTTTTTACCCAGGGAGGAGATCGCCAGTCCCAGGTTGTTTTCGTATTCGGCATTCGACGGATCCAGTCGCACCGCGTTCTGGTAGTGGCTCTTCGCCTTGTCGACGCTGTCCAGCTGGAAATGGGCGCTGCCGAGCGAGTTCCAGGTACTCGCATCATCCAGTTTCTTGCCGATGATTTTCTCCGCAATCTCGATCACTCCGAAATAATCACGGATCACCTCGCGGAACGAGAGGCTCAGTCGCATGACCGATGGATCGTCGGGGTAGCGTTCCTCGAGGCCTTTGACGATGTGTGAGGCTTCCTCGAATCTGCGCAGTCCCATCAGTGCCCTGGCGTGGAGCATCCGGTATTCGGTGTTTTCCGGGTGGCCCTGGAACAACGGGCCCACGGTTTCAAGCGCCGCCTCGAATTCTCCTGTTTCGACCAACAGGCCCGCCAGGTTGAAGCGCGCATCGTCGAAATCCGGGTAGGAGGCGAGGCTCGATTCGAAGCAGGTTCTCGCACGCTCCGGATCACCACCTTCCGCGGCCAGCGTTCCCAACAGGTTCAATGCCCTCGGGTGATCGGGATCGATGGTCCTGGCTCGCTCCGCCGCCGCGCCCGCCTCGTCCGCGTGGCCCAGGGCTTTGTGTGACAGACCCAGGTTCACCCATCCGTCCACGAACCCGGGGTCGATTCCGACTACTTTTCTGTAGGCGGTAACCGCCCGGTCGTGCTCGCCCAGATGCTGGTGGCTAAGGCCGAGGTTGTACCAGGCCACAGCGCTGCCGGGGGCCTGCTTGACGACCTTCAGCAGGCCCTTTCTGGCGCCGGCGGCGTCACCGTGTTGCAGGCGCCGGACGGATTTGGCAAACAATGCTTCGGTCTGGTTCATGGTTCTGACAGGCTCCCGGGGGCATGGAAGTCTACGACCTGAATTTCAAAACTTCAATGACCAGCCGCTCCGGTGTGACGCTCTCCGTGCCGGAGGTCACGAACCGGATACCACCCCTACTGCTGCCAGAAATACTTTGCCGACTCTGCCATTGCCCGTTCCCGGGTGATGCCTATATCTTCCAGAACGTGGTCTTCCAGCATCCGCAATTGCCTGCTTGTGCGCGACCTTTCCATCCAGTACGTCAGTATTTCCCGGGCAAATGCGGTGCGACGGTCCAGCGAGGGCACCGTCAACGTTCTCAATACCTGCTGCGTCATTTTCCAGTCTCCAGTCGTTATGTGCGATGTGCGGCGTACCATACGAAAAATACTGTTTACATAACAGATACAGTTTTTATAAAATGTAACCGTAACAGTTTGAGGAAGCCGGATTGCAGGACTCAAGTCAAAACCAAAGGTTGTACGATCGTGTGGCGTCGATCCTGACGGAGCAGATCGAGGACGGCGCACTGGTAGTCGGCGAGCGCGTGCCATCCCTGCGCAAGATGAGCAACCGGCTCAACGTGAGTATCTCCACCGTTATGCAGGCTTACACGAACCTCGAGGAACGCGGCTTCATCAGGTCGAAACCGCAATCCGGATACTACGTCTGCCCGCGCCACGAGCGCGATGTATCGGTGCCGCAGAAGAGCAAACCCCGCGGTAAACCGAGGAAGGTACAACTCGCCAACACCGTCGAAACAATATTCGGCTATGCCAACCGGCCCGGCATCGTCCGCCTGGGCGTAGCCAATCCCGGCATGGAGTTGCTGCCGGTAAGAGCGCTTACCCGGGCGCTGCGGAAGGTGTCCGCCACGCTCATGGAGCAGGCGGTGGACTACTGCATGCCGCCCGGCGAGATCGGACTCAGGCGCCAGATCGCGCTGCGCAGCGCCGACATGGACACCAAGATCGACGCGGACGATGTCGTTATCACCAACGGGGCGACGGAAGCCCTGGTGGTCAGCCTGCAAGCCGTTGCCAAGCCTGGCGACGTCGTTGCGGTTGAATCCCCCGCCTATTTCTCCGTACTCCAGACCATCCAGACCCTGGGGATGCTCGCCCTGGAGATCCCAACCGACTCGGGGACCGGATTGTGCCTGGACTCGCTGCGAGCCGCCATCGGAGAGAACGATGTCAAGGCGGTGGTGGCGGTACCAAACTTTCACAACCCAACCGGTGCCCTGATGCCCGACGAGTCGAAGATGAATCTGGTGGAGTTGCTCCGCGAACATGGCATTCCTCTGATCGAGGACGACGTGTACGGGGACCTGTATTTCGGCGATCGCCGGCCCCGGACCTGCCAGGCCTTCGACAGCGAGGGACTGGTCCTGACGTGCTCCTCGTTCTCGAAGACGCTCGCGCCCGGATACCGGGTGGGCTGGGTCCTGCCTGGCCGGTTCAGATCCGAGGTGATGCAGAGGAAGCAACTGCTGAGTTCCGGCACAGCAGGCATAACGCAACTCGCCGTAGCTGAGTTCCTCCGCAGTGGCGGGTACGACCGGCACCTGGTGCAGTTACGCAAGCGATACCGTGAACAATTGATGATGCTCAGGGAGTCAGTGGCCGAACACTTTCCGGGGGGCACCCGGATCACCCGCCCTCAGGGCGGCTTCGTACTCTGGATTCAACTGCCGCGCGGCGTCGATTCCATCGAGCTATACGAAAGCGCGCTGCAGCAAAACATCGGCGTGACGCCGGGCTCGCTGTTTTCCACGACCGGTAAATACAAGAACTTCATACGTCTGTGCGCAGGGCACCCGTGGTCCGACTCCATGGAAAGAGGCGTCGCGACTCTGGGCGCTCTGGTATACAAGCGGCTATACTCCCCCACATGAATCTCAGGAGAGCGATTTCGAAAATCGTCGAAAAAAACATGCAGGCACCCCTGGAGCAGATCACGATCGAAATGATCATTCAGGGTATGTGCATGATCACCATATCAATGGCCGCCCGCGCGGTAAAAAGTTGAGATCAGGGGAACCCTGATCGTCACATTTCGCAAGGAGATTAACTATGTCGCTCAAGAAAGTTGCTGACGAAACCGTCGCAGATATCCAGAAGGCATTTCCGGAATCGGATCTGTCAGATGAAACCAAGGCGAAGCTCTCATCCATCATAGAAAAGGCGCTTACCAGGACCGTGGATCAGGCTGCCCACGCTCATCGCAGGGCAACGGTTGTGTGTTGCGGACCCGAGGCCGACCTTGCGCACAAGATCAACGAGGAAGTACGGCGGGCAAACATCGCACTAACCGCCAATCTAATGGCGCTCCGGTAGGGAAAGACCAAACCGGGGACAGTATACGCATTTACAAAACCTGAATGCGTATACTGTCCCCGGTTTAGCCGCGTTGGCGGCGCCTGCCCTGGCGGCGTTGTGATACTGCCCGCTTTGCACCCGCCTGTACACTCATCTCCCCCCGCATCTGGGCCTGCGCGCCTGTCGAGATCTCGCCCAGTTTTTCCACGATAAGCTCGACCGGTGGAGTTTCGCCGCGTTCGTGACGCTCGAGCGCCTCACGCATGTGGCGAATATGGTCCGGAGTGGTACCGCAGCAGCCGCCGATAATTGTGGCCCCTGCGTCATGAACCAGCCTGGCGTACTCCGCCATGAGCTCCGGGGTCCCGCTGTAAACGATTTTTCCCTCCTTGTACTCGGGGATGCCGCAGTTCGCCTTCGCGACGATCACCGGGCGTGCTCCGCACTCGTCCGCCGCGTTCATCATGTTGACCACCGCGGCGGCGACCTCGGCGGCGCCCATGCCGCAGTTGGTACCACACGCCAGCGGCACGGGTGACAGTTCCTGCTGCAACGCGATGATCTGCGATGGCGTTACCCCCATCATGGTCCGGCCGTTGGTGTCGATGCTGAGCGTCACCACAATCGGCAGTCCGGCCAGACCTGCGCCGGAGACCGCGGCGGCGACTTCCTCGATGGAGGACAGGGTCTCGATCCAGAGCACGTCGGCACCGCCGTCCCTCAATGCCATTGCCTGTTCGGCAAATGCGGAACAGGCTTCGTCATGTGTCAGAGCGCCCGTAGGCTGCAGGATTTCACCTGTCGGTCCCATTGACCCCGCTACTACTACAGGCCTTCCGGCAAGATCCGCCTGTTCGCGTGCTATTCGGGCGGCCGCCTCGTTGAGTTCGACGACGCGCTGCTGTGCATTATGCAATTTCAGGCGATACGAACTGCCGCCAAAGGTATTGGTCAGGATAATGTCCGACCCGGCCTCGATGAAGCTCCGGTAGTGGCTGGCAATGCGGTCCGGGTAATCGCTGTTCCAGAACTCCGGAGCATCGCCCGTCTGCAAGCCCATGGTGAACAGATTGGTGCCGGTGGCGCCATCCGCCAGCAGCCACGGCCTGGTCTCCAGAAGATTTTGAAGTAGATTGGACATAGGCGCGCTATGATAGCTTTTATTGGCGTTTGCGGCCGCAGATTATGAATCTGCGCCACTGTCCTGCGAAGACATCCGCACCGGATATACATCCCGGTGCCATGCCTGCCCAGGGTTATGGCGCAGTCGAGAAGATGCGGGTCGCTGGACGGGCAGCAATCCGGACGGCAGCAGATAGACTTCGATACCAGCATCATCCAGGACATAGGGACGGCTACGAAATGAATGAAGACACAAGAGGCGGTAGACGACGCGGCGGCGGCCGCGCCGGGCGGCGCACCCGTGAAAACTCCGGCTCGGCAGCGGCGCCATACATCGTACGCAAGGTGCCGGTCTACGAGGTGCTGGATGACGAGGGCCTGACCCTCATCGAGACCAACGCGGATACCATCCTCGAGGAAATCGGCATCGATTTCAGGGACGACCCCGGCGTCCTGGCTCTCTGGAAGGATGCGGGCGCCGATGTGGACGGCGAGCGGGTCCGGTTCCCGCGGGGCATGTGCCGCTCAATCATCCAGGCATCGGCGCCGTCCGTTTTCACCCAGCACGCCCGGAACCCGGAGCGGAGCGTGGTGATCGGCGGTAACAACTGTGTACTGGTGCCTGCCTACGGTCCCCCGTTCATCCGCAACCTGGACGAAGGCCGGCGCTACGCCTCACTCGAGGATTTTCAGAACTTCGTCAAACTGACCTATATGTCGCCGGGGCTCCATCACTCCGGGGGCACACTCTGCGAACCCGTTGACGTCCCGGTCAACAAGCGCCACCTCGACATGGTGTACAGTCACATGCGCTACAGCGACAAATGCTTCATGGGCTCGGTTACGGCTGAGGAACGCGCCCGGGACACGGTGGAGATGGCGAAGATCCTGTTTGGGGACGGATTTCTGGACCCCGAAACCGGTATGGAAAAAACAGTCGTCACCAGCCTCATCAATGCGAACTCTCCGATGACGTTCGATAACACCATGCTTGGTGCCGCCAGGGTGTACGCCGAGGCAAACCAGGCAACGGTCATCTCACCATTCATCCTTGCCGGCGCCATGTCGCCGGTCACCATTGCCGGGACCTGCACTCAGATTCTCGCGGAAGCGATGGCAGGAATGGCTTACGTTCAGCTCGTCCGGCCCGGGGCACCGGTCGTGTTCGGCACCTTCTCCAGTTCCATATCGATGCAATCCGGCGCACCCACCTTCGGGACCCCGGAGCCGTCACTGATCATGTACATCACGGCGGCGTTGAGCCGCAGGCTTGGAGTCCCGTTCCGCAGCGGCGGCGGTCTGTGCGCATCCAAGATCCCGGATGCCCAGGCAGCATACGAGTCGGCTAATACGCTGCAGACAGCGATGCTTGCCGGTATCAATTTCATGCTTCACACCGCGGGCTGGCTCGAGGGCGGGCTCGCCATGGGATACGAGAAATTCATCATGGACGCGGACCAGGCAGGAATGATCCAGCGCTTCCTGGAGGGCGTCGACCTGTCTGAAAACGGGCAGGCCATGTCAGCACTCCGGGAAGTGGGTCCGGGCAAGCACTTCCTCGGCTGCGCCCACACCCAGGCCAATTTCGAGAACGCGTTCTATCGCTCGCGAATCGCCGACAACAACAGCTTTGAACAGTGGGAAGCGGATGGTGGTCTGGATGCCGCGCAGCGCGCCAATGCCATCTGGAAGCGAATGTTGAATGACTACCAGCCGCCGCCGATGGACCAGGCGACGGACGAGGCCCTGCTGGCGTACATTGAAGAACGCAAAACTTCGATGCCGGACGCGAGCTACTGATCAAAGGACCATCACCGCGGCCTGAGAAGTGCTGCGCTTACGCGCAGCCTTCGGCGGCCCGCCCCTGCAGGTATCGGTATTGATGCCAAACCCCGCAAAACATAATTACCTGCGGGATCAGGTGGCGCTTATTTGCGCGTGTCCCAGGTCTGGCGCTTCGTGTTACGTCCGATCTGCTCCCGGGTAAGGTTGACACCGATCAGATCGGCGCCGCTGAGGTTGGCACCGCTGAGGTCAGCTCCATCGAAAACCGCCCGTTCCAGAAATGCCCCCCGCAGGGTCGCGCCGGAAAGATCGGCATTGGAGAAGTCTGCCCCGACAAGTATCGCCCGCGTCATATCTGCGGAAGTCAGGTTGGCGTCGCGAAGGATCGCGTTGTTCAATCCACTGTTTACGAGTTTGGCGCCCACAAGCGTTGCACCGGACAGTTCGGTCTGGTCAAGCTGTGCATACTGGAACAGCGCGCCGCTCAGGTCGCTGCCTTCAAGATTTGCGCCACTTAGAACCGCACCCCTGAAATTTGCTTCCCTCAGATTCGCGCGCGACATGTCTGCCCCGGCCAGATTGAATCCACTGAGATCCACACCGGCGAGGTCGGCGCCGGAAAGGTCGCAGGGCGCCGGGCAGGCCTTGCCGCTTCCGACGAGCCGGACATGATCCTTGTTGAAAGCCCCGCAGACGTTCGGTCCGAGGACCAGTAGCGGAAGCAGGGAAACCAAAGCTGAAAACACGGCGAATTTTCTGGTATCTATCATAATTGGAAGTATCGATGGTGCTGAGTTCTGAACTTGCGTGATTGCTTCGGAACACCCGACCGGCAGGATTCGATCAGGCTTCATTCCGGTCAATTCCGGTGAGTCGCTCCTGGCGCGGCACGAACCTTACATGGAATCAACCGATGAATCAAAATCAGGATGGGGTAAGGACAGGCTTGTTGTTCGTGGCAGGCAGTTCCCTTGTCGAAGCGGCTCAGTAGTACCCCGCCCTCACCGTCGCACCGATGAAATTGCAGATCAGGCGCTCGGCGTGGATCATGGAAACATTCCCGACATCCCTGCCGGGGGCGATTTCCACAAGATCCATGCCCAGAACCCTGCCCTTTGCGACGAGCCCGTGAATCAGCTTTCGAATCTGGAGCCAGTCCAGGCCGCCAGGAGTGGGCGCCATCACTGCAGGCATGATGGTTGGGTCGATACCGTCAGCGTCGATGGTGAGGTAGTAGGGTCCTCCACTGGGTATGCGATCGAGAACGGCGTCCATCCCGGCCTCGTGCATCTCGTAGGCCGTGATGATATCGGCACCGTATGCCCGGGCATCCTCTACCTCGCGTGTGCGTGCACTTCCGATGCCCCGCATCCCGATCTGGATAATCTTGTCGAACCAGGCCATCTCCGACGCCCTCCTGATGGGGCTTGAATAGCCCTCGCGCTCTCCGTTTATTTCTTCACGCCAGTCGAGGTGGGCATCTACATGGACCAGCGTGATCCGCGTACCAAGCGCCTCCAGTGCGCGCATTACCGGGATGGGTACGCCGTGGTCGCCGCCGAGGATGACAGGGACGGCATTGGCGGCCAGGATTTTTCGCACCGCGCCTTCCGCCCGGCGGTAGTGTTCCCTGTGATCATGGCGGTCCGCCGTTACGTTGCCGCAGTCCACGACTCTGACGTCCTGGCCGTCCAGAAGCGGCCCGCCGAGGTCCCAATCGAAGTGCCGTCTGGTGTATTCGACATCGAGGGGTTCCGGCGCCTGCCGGATCGCGTCCGGTGCCCGGCTCTGGTCGTTTGCCATGGCGGAAGAGTCATAGGGCATGCCAAACGGAATCCCAAGTATCGCAATGTCCGCATCCAGCGCGTCCAGATCCTCAACGAAGGGGAAATCGAGAAATGTCCGGGGCGGCGCACCCGGGAGTTCGGTCAGTATTTCGGTCATGGTTGTTGTCCTCAGGTGCGTTCAGCCGGCACCCTCGCGGCGTGACAGAATAAAAACGAGGAATACGGCACAGACCAGAAACCCGGTCGCCGGCAGCCCCTCGGCACCCCAGATGTCGATGGCAGCGCCGCTGATGAACGGACCCACGACGTCACCCAAACCCCAGAGAAACACGAAACTTGCGTTGATGCTTAGTAGACGTCGCTGCTATGCACGCGACGATTCCTGCCAACCTTCGCCCTGGATCAGTGGCCATGGGAAAGGATTCCGCAGATACTGTCTGCCAGGTGGCGCGCTCTATTTGTTCTGATTGTCCCTGATCTCACGCAGGAGCGCGTTCATCTCCTCGAACTCGTCGGTATAATTGGTCTTTTCGGCGTACTCCACGACGTACCCCTCGGCCTTCTCGAAGTACTCACCGACCACCGGCAGGTCAACGAGCTTGGTCAGAATCCAGATGAAGATGCCCAGCACGAGCGTCATGCCGATGGTAATCCCGAAACCCTTGGCGATGCCCGCCTTGAAGTTGGTCCAGAGGATCCTCTTGCTCGACTGAAGGTATTGCAGGTAGTCCACCACCCCTGCCGCTTCGAAGATCTTGACGAGTTCCTTGTCCGGCGTTGTATTGGGTCTTGTTGTCATTTCCTGAATTTCGGCAACCGGGCCGGTATTGTGCGGGTTAACACTATAAGAAGGCCGCGCCGGATATTCAATTCCCTTTCGCGGGTAGCCTTGCTGAGGATATACACTATCGGGCCGAGAACCAGAACGATTCGATCTTCATGCTTCTGACACCCGCCCGGGCAGTATTGCTCATGGCGTTCCTCGTGCTGCTGTTCAACAGCGGTGCACGGTTTGCGATGGGACTGATGCTGCACCCCATGTCACTGGACCTGGGATGGAGCCGCACGACCCTGTCGTCGACGGTGACCCTGTACCTGATACTCTCGGCCTCGGCCCTTCCGTTCGCGGGGCGTCTGGTGGACAGGTTCGGTGCACGACTCGTTATTGCAGCCGGGGTGGTGGTGTCGAGTGTCTCCATCATCCTCATGGGTTTCATCGAGACTCCGGCCCACGCACTGTTGCTGTACGGTGTGGTATTTGCAATCGGCAGTGCGGCGATGTCCATCACCCCCATCGGGGTCATCCTGACCCGATGGTATCCCCGGCAGGTCGGCATGGCGAACAGCATCGCGATCTCCGGGATGGGCGTCGGGCAACTCCTGATCATTTCCGTACTCACGTCACAGCTCATGTGGATGGGGTGGCGCGGTTCTTTTGTCGCGCTCGGCCTCGTAACCGTTCTGATCGTGCTGCCAATTGTCCTGATCGCGGGCCGCAACCAGCCGGCTCAGACAGATGCCGACCCCGCAGGTTCGAAAAGCAAGAATAATGCGCCCGCCGGAACCGGCAACACCTCGACACTTGCGGAGGCACTGCGCAGTACGAGATTGTGGGTACTGCTGCTGATCTATGCCATCTGCGGATTTCAGGATTTTCTGGTCGCCACGCACATCGTGGCGTTTGCACTGGACGAGGGCATCGGTGCGCTTCTCGCCGGCAACATGCTTGCGCTCATGGGGCTGGCCGGACTCGCGGGAGTGCTGGTTACCGGGATACTCAACGATCGTTACGGCCCGGCGTTCCCCACCGCGCTCTGTTTTTTGCTCCGGATCGCGATTTTTTCGGCCATCCTGTTCAGCCGGGATCCCGCCGTCATCATCGGTGGCGCCCTGCTATACGGCGCAACCTTCTGGATCACGGCGCCACTGACCGTCGTGTACGCGCGACGGTTGTGCAGTTTCGCACTGCTGGGCACGCTCAGTGGCCTGATCACGATGGTCCATCACTTTGCGGGCGGGGTCGGTGCCTTCAGCGGTGGCTGGATCTTCGAAACGTACGGGTCCTACGAGTCCGCCTTCGTCGCACTGCTGGTGATGTCGGTGCTGGCACTACTGCTGACCTGGTACCTGCGGGAGCCGGATGCGGGCTAGAGACTCAGGAAGAATCTCCCACCTGCCTCGCTACGATTCCCTATGTCCGACAGGCTCCTAGGTTCGCGATTTGAGCGCTGGCCCCAGACCGTAGGGCGCGGGCACCAGGTCGCTCAACGACCGGAACAGATCCGCGAATTCCGCTTCCGGCCGCTCGCCGAACAACGGGTCCTGGTTATCCTCGAACGCGGCGTTGATGCGGACCCAGTCCGATCCGGTCAGGTGCTGGGCGGCCAGCGGCAATACTTCAAGCTCTTCCATGCGTGCGTGGTTGCGTTCGAAGTCCACATAGTCCATCACCGCCCTGCGGAACGTCTCGAAACCGGGTTCACCCAGAAATTCATAAGCGGACAGGGCCTTGAGAAGCCTGAGCAGTAGCTGCTCGCCTTCCGCGTGCTGTCTGCCGAGCTCGTCCAGGATCGGGCCGGCGTCCGGACAGTGCGCCCTGACCGCAGGAAAAAGATAGTTCGTTTCCTTGGGGTGATGATAGCGGTCCAGAAACGAGTCGAGGTAATAAGCGATCCCGTGAAACACGGTAAGGTCTACCGATTTCCCATGCTTCGCGATTTCGTTTACCAGCCCTTCCAGCGTAAACAGCACCGCGATAAGGTTGCGGTGCTCTCGTTTGATTATCGAAACGGCGTCCATGATGAACTTACGAACTTAAGGTTTATCGAGGCTGTGAATATTGACGGGTGTCAATTCCCAGCCGATTACAATTTGCCGGTGCAGAGCGGCCCGACCTCGGCGCCCGCGGCGGCGGTGACCACGGGTCAACTGCTCTCCAGATTGACCAGGTGTCTTTCAACACTGAACACATGGGCGTCGTGAACCGACAGCTCCCTCAATGCTCTTGCCAGATTGATCACGTACTCGGCATTTGGCCCGCTGGGCCCGGAAGCGCTGGACACGTGGCTTGCGATTTCAGACTCGGGAGCTTCCCCCAGGAAGGCGCCGTTTTCCCGGGTGGCGATGTAGACCGTTCCCTGCGCAGAGGTGCCGTCCCTGAACTGCATGTCCGTAACGAACCTTACATAGCCGTTTTTTTCACGGAAATCGAGGTGATCGAAGACTTCCAGTTCCACGAGATAGGCAACGCCCCCGCACACCGCCTTCGCCCTGGGAATCAGAGTGACCACGCGACCGGGCGCCGAGAGCGTTCCACGGTGGTCGTGTGAGCCCTGCCAGAATCGCCTGACCCAGTTGTCGATACTGGCCGGCCGGCGATCCAGGAAGGGAAAATCCGCCTTGAATATCAACGATGCGTAGCCGAAAACCCACACGCAATCATGATCTTCGAACATGCGCTGGCGTCTGTTGATCGCAATCGTGTTTTCCTGCATCCGGAATTGTTGAGACCGCGTGTATATACCCTGCATATTTTTCTTGAAACGACACCCACTTGTCACCTAATATTTCCAGTTGCGACACCAATGTCGCATTAAGAATATAACTAATACCTTTCCCAATGGAATGGTTTGCTCATCAGAGCAGTGTGAGGACCCTTCGGGGCGCGAAGTTTACACGGAGTAAACGAGCACCTCGAGCATGTACCTCAAAGCCCCGGTGACGGACGAGATACCGTTTGAGACAGGTGACACAGTGCCGGAAACACACGGCAATACCATCAGGGGGCGTACTGATGTCAGATCGACTCAGCGGAGCCGGGACGAGAAGCTACAGTTTCCTTCTCCTTCCGCATTTTACCTTGCTGGCCTACTCTTCGGCGATAGAGCCGCTGCGTATGGCCAACCAGCTCAGCAGCCGGGAGCTGTATTCCTGGCATACTCTGAGCAGCGACGGAGAACCCGTTACATCCAGCAGCGGCATACGAATTCCCGCGGACTCACCCATCAATGATGAACTCCAGGCCACCGCGATGTTCATCTGCGGCGGTGTTGACGTCCACAGAGTGTTTGATCCGAAAATCATTCCGTGGCTGCGCAAACTCACCAACCGCAAGATGATCCTCGGGGCATTGTGCACGGGCAGCTATGTCCTGGCCGAGGCCAAGCTCCTGAAGGGTTATCGCTGCACGATTCACTGGGAAAACTTTGCCGGGATACGTGAGCGCCACCCGGACCTCGTCATCTCACAAGAGCTGTTCGAAATCGACCGGGATCGCTACACCTGCGCCGGCGGCATTGCACCTGTGGATATGATGTTGCACCTGATCAGACGACACCACGGTTCCGACCTCGCCACCGCGGTTTCCGAACAATTCATCTGCGACCGAATACGGGACAATCATGATCGCCAGAGAATTCCGCTGCGCCACCGCATCGGGACCAGCCAGCCCAAACTCATGGAAGCGGTGTCCCTGATGGAGGCAAACATCGAGGAACCCATGGCGCTGGATGAACTGTCGCAGCACATTGGCTTGTCGCGCCGCCAGCTGGAGCGCCTGTTCAAGAAATACCTGAATTGCGTTCCAACGCGATACTATCTGCAGCTCCGCCTGGAGCGGGCGCGCCAGCTCCTGCTGCAGACCAGCATGCCGATCGTGGATACGGCGCTGGCTTGCGGATTCATATCGGCGCCCCATTTCAGCAAGTGCTACCGTCTGATATTCGGTGTGCCGCCGAGGGAGGAGCGGCGGCGGGCGGCCACCGGGCATCAGTTGAACTGACTCCATCCACGTTCCGGAGGCGTGCCTCCTGTCGTCAGGCGGAATGCCTGCGGCGGGACCTGCGCCTTCTTCCAGACTGGTCTGCTGTGGCTTCGTCCGCGGACGGTTGGGGCAGCGACACGGCCGCGGACAGTTCCGGAAAAGGATCGGAACGGTGCGGGATCGCCATGGCCTCGACGAAGTGCTCCTGGAAGCGCGGTTCGACCGCGGTCTCGATTTTCTGCACGCGGCGCACGATCTGCTCGATATCGTGTCTTGCGTCGCGGTCCAGCAGCGCAATGCGGGCGCCGTTGCCCGCCGCGTTGCCCACAGACGACACGTTGTCCAGGGGACAGTCCGGTATAAGTCCCAGCACCATCGCATATTTTGGATCGATGTGGTTGCCGAACGCACCTGCCAGGCCGATTCGGTCCACTTTGTCGATCTGCATGTGATCCATCAGGAGTTTGACGCCGGCGTACAACGCCGCCTTGGCCAGCTGGATCTGGCGTACATCGTTCTGGGTGATGCAAATGCGGACGCCACCATCGTAAAGAATATAGGAGAAAGTCCTGCCGTCTGAAACGATGCGGTCGCTGCGCGTGCTCAGACTGCCGTCTATTGTTCCGTCGGAACGGATGATCCCCACCAGGTACATGGTGGCAACGACCTCAATGATCCCAGAGCCGCAGATCCCGGTGACGCCGGAATCCCCGATCGCTTCGGCGAAACCCGGTTCGTCGGACCACAGCTCACAACCGATGACGCTGAACCGTGGCTCCAGCGTTTCCGGATCGATGCGCACGCGTTCGATTGCGCCGGGGGCGGCACGCTGGCCGCCGCTGATCTGCGCACCCTCGAAGGCCGGCCCGGTCGGGCTGGAACACGCCAGCATGCGTTCGCGGTTGCCCAGCATGATCTCCGCATTGGTTCCGACGTCCACCAGCAGCGTCATGACATCGTCGAGGTAGGGCTTTTCCGACAACAGTACACCCGCGGCGTCAGCACCCACGTGCCCGGCGATGCAGGGCAGCAGATAGCATCGCGCGTTGCGGTTCACATCGATGTCGATTTCGTTGGCCCAGATGGCAACGGCTTCATCAGTGGCCAGCGCAAACGGCGCGCCGCCGAGCTGCGTCGGGTCGATACCCAGCAGGAGGTGGTGCATAATGGGATTTGCCACGAACGTCAGGTCCAGCACGTCATCCTTTGAGATACCCGCCTCGGCGGTCACCACCTGCAGCAACTGATTGATCGCGCCCCGGACCACAAGCGTCATCTCCGCGTCGCCGCCGGGATGCATCATCACGTAGGAGACCCGGCTCATCAGGTCCTCGCCGAAACGGATCTGGGGGTTCATCGCGCCGCTGGAAGCGACCACCTCACCGCTGGCCAGATCACAGAGGTGGAGCGCGATGGTAGTGGAACCAACGTCTATCGCCGCACCGTAGGCGCGGTCCCTGAATCCCGGCCACACGCATATGAGCCTTTTTTGGTCGTGCACCGCCACCGTGACCTTCCACTCACCCTCCGCCAGCGCACGCTGGATGCCCTGCAGCAACCCCAGGTCGCATTCAAGGTTCGTCAGACCCCATTCGAATTCAAGCGCAAGTTTCAGCCGGGCAAGATCGCCGGTGGGATCGTGCATATTGGGTTCCTGGACCTCGACGTAGTAAAGCCTGACCACTGGATCCAGTTCGATCTCGATGACTTCAGCACCCTTGCGGATCACCTGGCGATGCACCTGGCTTTCCGGGGGCACGTCGATTACGACGTCGCCCTCGATGCGCGCCTGACAGGATAGCCGCCTGTTCCCCAGCGCCTCGTGCTCAGACGAGTAGCGTCGTTCCACTGCGCCGAGGTCCGAAAGGTGTTCTCTGCGCGAGGAGATCCCCTGCTTGGGGAAATCCCCCTCGCTGCAGATGATCTTGCACCGGCCGCACATGGCGCGTCCGCCGCACACCGAGTCTATGTCGACGCCGAGCGAACGGGCGGCCTGCAGCAGGGTCGTACCCTTCGCAAACGTCCCCCGCTTGCCGCTGGGCAGGAAGACGGCCCTGCAGTCTGAACTCGATGCTGCGTTCATACGTCTGGTTCCTGCTTCAATCGGACGTCATGGCCGCTTTTCGCATACTGCGCCACCGGAGGGTGCGCCAGCGCGTAGTAGTCGCCCCGGTTACTGACATAGATCTCGGCTGTCGTTTCGAGGCAGGTGGCGCCGTCGATCATCCCCGCCAGGATCGTCATCGTTTCCGCCCCGTCCATCTCCCAGAACAGGCTGGAGCCGCAGCGGCTGCAGAATCCTCTTTGCGCCGTATCCGAGGATCGGTACCACCGGAGCAGGTTTTCCGGATCCACGAGTTCAAGGTCCCGCTTCCAGGCAGCAGTGGCAGCCACGTGGTGCCCCGTCCACTTCCGGCACTGCGTACAATGGCAGTTCACTACGGCCCGCAGCGGGCCGTCGACTTCAGCGCGTACCGCACCGCACAGACAGCTACCGGTGGCCGGCACGCCGTCGGCTCCGCAGTCGCGACGGCGACGAGGATCTCTCTCCGTCGGTGGGTTCCCGGTACTTCCGTATCCATCGGGCGCAGTTTTGATCCTGCCCGTTGACCACATCCGCACCCATGACCGCCTGGACGACTTCCCCGTGCAGGGGATTGGTAATCGCCGAGGTCATGCCCGCACCGATCGCCATGCAGAGAAACGCGCTGTTGATGCCGTTGCGGTTGGGCAGCCCGAAACTGATGTTCGACGCACCGCAGGTCGTATTGCACTTCAACTCCTCACGGATGCGGTGGACCAGTGAGAATACCTGCCGCCCGGCCTGGCCGATCGCCCCGATGGGCATCACCAGAGGGTCGATCACAACGTCCTCGGGGCCGATGCCGTGGTCCGCAGCACGGTTGACTATGGTGCGGGCAACCTCGAACCGAACGTTCGGGTCCTCGGATATACCTGTCTCGTCGTTGCAGATCGCGACCACCGCTGCACCGTGCCTGGCGACCAGCGGCAGCACCGATTCCAGGCGCTCGTCTTCCCCGGTCACGGAATTTACCAGCGCTTTGCCCTGGTAAACCTCGAGCCCCGCCTTCAAGGCATCGACGATGGACGAGTCTATCGAGAGAGGGACGTCCGTGATCGACTGCACAAGCTGGATGGCATGTGCCAGCAGGGCCGGCTCATCGGCCAGCGGTATTCCCGCATTGACGTCGAGCATGTGGGCGCCGCAACCCACCTGGGCCATGGCGTCAGCCTCGACCCGGCTGAAGTCCCCGCTCTTCATTTCCTCGGCAAGTATTTTCCGGCCGGTCGGATTGATCCGCTCACCGATGATGACGAACGGGCGATTGAACCCGATCACCACTTCCCGTTTGGCGGAACTTACTACGGTATCTGTCATGAGTATCTCCCTGGTTCTATTTCACCGAGGCTTGTGCCTCACGGTCCCTGCCCGGGTACCACGGCACGCGCCCGTCGAGTATTCCCGACCGGTCCACGATTTCAGCGACGCTTTCCTCCTGCCGGTAGGCCATTACATGAACACCTGAAACGCCCTCGATTTCCCTGATCTCCTGTAAGAGTTCGATGCACAGTCTGATGCCCTCGAGCTTCTGCTTCTCCGCGCCCCTCAGGCGGGTTATCACGTCATCCGGGATGTGGATCCCCGGCACGTGATCGCGTATCCACGCAGCAGCGCGGGCCGAGGCCAGCGGTCCGACGCCGACCAGCATATAGGCTTTCTCGTGCAGTCCCATGTCGCAGACCCGCTTCATGTACTCCCTGAGCCGCGGGACGTCGAAGCAGTATTGCGTCTGTACGAACTCTACGCCGGCCTCGATCTTCTTCTTAAGCCTTTGTGCGCGGTACTCATAGGGTGGCACGAATGGGTTTGCCGCGCCCCCAATCAGCACTCTTGGCGGACAGGACAGTTTGCGCCCGCTCAGAAAGCGCGATTCGTCACGCATCACCCGGACTGTGGAGGCCAGCGACACCGCGTCAAGGTCGAACACGGGCTTTGCCTGCGGCTGGTCTCCCGCCTGCACCCCGTCACCGGTCAGGCACAGGATATTGGCGACGCCCATGGCGGCCCCGCCCAGTATGTCCCCCTGGATGGCGATCCGGTTCTTGTCGCGGCACGACACCTGCATCACCATGGCGTAACCAAGCCGTGTCAGCAGCGAGCACACCCCGACGCTGGACATGTGGCAGTTCGCGCCGGAGCCATCGGTCGCATTGATGGCGTCGACGTAGCCGTCGAAGATCTTTGCACGGGCGTAGACTTCCTCCGCGTTCGCCGAATCGGGCGGCGCGATCTCGGCAGTTACTGCAAAGCTTCCCGCGCGGAGCACACGCTCGAGCCGGCCCGGCGAGACATGGCCGGGCAGGATAGGCAGGCTGAAACCGGGCACCGGTTCGTCTTCGAAATACATCCGTCAGCCCCGAAGTCCCGGGAATGACCTGGGGTTATTCATTCTATTCGGCCCCGTAAAACTGCTGGTCACGCTTCTCACGGACGACCCGCAGCCACGATGACGTTCCTCTGCGGGTGTTGTCCACGGGGAGACGCACGTTGTTGATCCCATCGCCGCGGCGCATCAGCCGGCTACCCTTTTCCGCTTCGACCCAGACACAGACCATGTCGGGAATGACTTCACAGTTGCCGTTTGCCTGCACGCCACCGCAGGGACCGTTCTGCAGCTGCTTGGGACAGTTCATCGGGCACGACATCCCGGTTTCGCCCAGGACGCACTTGCCGCACATCTTGCAGTCGAACAGGAAACCCTTGACGTTTCGTTCCACGAAAGTGACGGGTTTTTCGACGCGGTCATACCCGATTTTCAGCCACAGCGGGTGGAGCGCATTCAGCACCCCCTCGAAGCTGTCGTACAGGCTCTCCAGGAATCTCGCGTGCCTGACCGCCCAGCGCCTGGCAGCGTACACTTACGACTCCTCCGGGCCATCGTCGATACCTTTGGCCCGTATCAACTGCAACAGTTTTTCGTCTGTGAAAAGACCTTCCAGTCGATCGATCTCGGCATCCGCGGCAGCGGTCAGATCACCCTCAACGGGATGGCGGTCGCGCCGCCATTCTGAAAGATAAGCGTCACTGCTGCCCTTGCCGGCACGCATGGCGGCGCGGTCGACCGCCTCCTGAAACCGCTGCGACAGCATGCGCTTGACCGAGGTTCGCCCTCTCTTCGCAATCACCTGGGCAGGTATATCGCGCCAGTACACGGTGATCAGATCGGCCACGGGCTAGTCCTCCGGACGGAACCGGTGTCGGTAAGCTGGGGTCGCCCTAACGGGCGGCGCGTTTTGCCGTAACCATGGCGCTCGCCGTTTCCACGGCAACCGCGGCGTCCCGGCAGTAGGCATCGGCGCCAATGGCGGTGGCGAACTCCTCGTTGAGAGGCGCCCCGCCCACAAGTACGATGTAGTCGTCGCGCATCCCCTTTTCCTTCAGGGTGTCGATGACCACTTTCATGTAGGGCATGGTAGTGGTCAGCAGTGCCGACATGCCGAGGATGTCAGGTTTGTGCTTTTCGATTGCCTCGAGATATTTTTCCACCGGATTATTGATGCCGATGTCGAATACCTCGAACCCGGCGCCTTCCATCATCATGGACACCAGGTTCTTTCCGATGTCATGGATGTCTCCCTTGACGGTGCCTATCACCATCCTGCCGACCTGCTCGGCGCCCGTTTCCGCCAGCAGGGGGCGCAGGATCTCCATGCCTCCCTTCATTGCATTGGCGGCGAGCAGCACCTCGGGGACGAACAATATGCCGTCCCTGAAATCGATACCCACAATCCGCATGCCTTCGACCAGTGCGACGTTCAGGACTTTGTCCGGGCCCCATCCTCGTTCCAGCAGGATGTTCGTCCCTTCCTCGATCTCTTCCCTCAGCCCATCATAGAGATCGGCGTGCATCTGCTCGACGAGTTCGTCGTCCGGAAGTTCGGAAAGGACAATTTCCTCTTCCTCCTCCGGTCCATCATCGTTTACGTGGTCAGCGTCTGCCATCTGCGGAACTCGCTCTAGGTTGTGGTCAAAAGGGGTAAAACAGGTCAAGGTAAGGCCTATCCTGCCCACCCTGCTGACGCACTGGCGACATATGTGATGCGGAATACGACAAAACCGTGTGTTCCGTGCCCGTGATCATTGATCTGCCAGAATTTGATCCGTCCCCACCAGTTTTGCGTAGGGAACTGAAAGGGCGGACATGAAGGCACCGTGCACGTCGTCGGCCCTGATTACCTGCTCACCGAACCGAAGATCGCGCGTCGCGCACGCATCGTGTGCGACCGTGCAGCCGAATCCGAAATCGAAGGCGGCACGAGTGGTGGCGTCGACGCACATGTGACTCATGGCTCCGCAAATCAACAGACTGTCGACGTCCTGGGCCCGAAGCGACTCCAGCAGTGCCGTTTCCCTGAAGCTGTTCGGATAGTTCTTCTCAATCACCGCCTCGCCGGCGTCCGGTGCAACTTTCCCGTTGATTTCAGCACCCTCGGTGCCCGGCACAAAGAACGACGAGCCCGGCCGCACTGAAAGATGGCGGATGTGGAACAGTATTCCCCGATCACGGCGAAACCGGTCCAGCAGACGGCGGGCGTTGTCGGCCGCCCTTTCCATACCGACAAGCTCCATACTGCCGTCTGGAAAGTAGTCATTTTGTATGTCTATCAGTATCAGTGCTTGTGTCACGGTGACTCCTGTCCGCTCAGGACTGCTCATACTCCCTGGTGCCCTCGACCAGGAAGTTCCAGAGGTATTCGGCAAAACTCCACCGCACCTGCATGTCGAAGGTCGGGGCATCGTCCAGGCAGCTGATCAGTACCGAGGCGTGGCCTATACAGGTCTGGGCACACATGCCCGCAGCAAACACTGTCGGGTGGACGTCCAGGGGGGTACCCTTGGTTAGCAGCTCGCGCGCCTTGTCACCCGTCAACCGGATAACGAGATAGTAGTCGCTGACATCGGTTACCGCGCAATGACTTTGTCCAAGCGCAAGGCGAAGGTTGTCGACCGTCGCGAACTGCGACTGGTCGGCGCAGTATATCAGCCACTCGTCCGGGCCGAGCCAGTAGGCGGTGTAATCCTCTCTCGAGCGCCAGGTATTGGGTACGAGCGGGAGTTCAAGACCCAATTGCTTCTGCGCTGACGAACGAAATTCCCGATCATCGGGGTTGCCTCTCAGGTTAACCTTGCCCACGTAGGGGCGCTCGGTCATCTCGACACCACCGCGGGGCGTCGGCAGTCCGGACAGGGGCGAGTACCGGGTCGGTTCAAATACTTCAGCCACGGGCGCGCACTCCTTCCTTGTCGTAAAAAACGGGGTCCACCACCGTTGCGTTGACGGTACGCCCATCCATCAGCCTGAGACTGACCCGTTCCCCCATCCGGTTCCTGCCGTCCCTGAGCAGAGCCATGGCGATCGAGCGGCCGACGTTCGGGCTCATGTAGCTCGAGGTGACATGGCCCAGCATCGGCATGGGCGGCTTGTCCTTCAGCTCGGCAACGATGTGAGCGCCCTCGGGCAGGACTTCACGGGGATCTTCGGTCAACAAACCGACAAGCTGCTTTCGACCAGCCCGGGCGGTATCACTGCGGGACAGGGAGCGCTTGCCGATGAAATCCTCCTTTTTCTTCGACACGATCCAGTCCATCCCAAGGTCGTCCGGCGTAACCGCTCCGTCGGTATCCTGGCCCACGATGATGAAGCCTTTTTCGGCGCGCAGGACGTGCATGCTCTCGGTGCCGTAGGGACACAGATCGTGGGCGGCGCCGTGCTTTATCAACTGTTCCCAGAGGTAGAGACCGTGGTGCGCGGGCACGTTGATCTCGAACGACAATTCGCCGGTAAAACTGATCCTGAATACTCTCGCGGGGATTCCCGCGACCCTGCCTTCCCGCATGGCCATGAACGGAAAGCTCTCCGCGTCCAGCGGAATATCCGTAAGTTCGGACAACAGGTCGCGGGCGGCCGGCCCGTTGATGGCCGCAACGGCCCACTGCTCGGTAACGCTGGTGCAGTACACCCGTTTGTCCGGCCGCTCGGTCTGCAGCCATTCCTCCAGCCAGGTCAACACCCGGGGGGCGCCGCCGGTCGTCGTCGTCATATGGTAGTGGTGTTCGCCGATGCGTGTGGTTACGCCGTCGTCGAACACCATGCCGTGTTCGTTCAGCATCAGACCATAACGGCAACGGCCGATCTCGAGCTTGCTCCAGGCGTTCGTGTACACCATATTGAGGAGCCAGGCGCTGTCCGGGCCCTGGATGTCGATCTTGCCCAGCGTGCTGGCGTCCATCATCCCGACCGAATCTCGCACGGCCCGACACTCGCGCTGCACTGCCCTGTCCATACTTTCATGACCGACGCTAAAGTAGCGCGGCCGCTTCCAGTCCCCGACGTCCTCGTATACGGCGCCGTTCCGCTCATGCCACGGGTGCATTGCCGTCTTGCGCTGTTGAAGGAACAGTTCTCGACGGTTCTGCCCGACCACGGCACCGAACGTTACCGGCGTGTACGGCGGCCTGAACGTGGTGACACCGGTGGACTGGATGGTTTGGCGGCGGAGTCCTGACAGCACACCCAGGGCGGCCATATTCGAGGTCTTGCCCTGATCGGTGGCCATGCCGGTCGTCGTGTACCGCTTCAGGTGCTCGACCGAGCTGTATCCTTCACGGACGGCAAGATGGATGTCCCCGACGGTCGAATCGTTCTGCAGCTCGTGGAAGTGTTTCTTCGGGCCCCTGCCCACCGGGTGCTTGCAGGGGATGGCCCACATAACCCGCATTGGCCCCTCGGATCCGGCCACGACAGACGGGATTTCCGGCATCACAACGTCGTATCCTGCCTCGGCCGCAGCAGCCTGGCCCGCCTGCAGGCCTTCCGCCAGGCACTTCCGGAGATCGAGACTCCCGTTGCACGCCCCGGCGCTCCGGTGCGGATTGATGTTCACACCCGCTCCCGGCACGTAGGCGGCAATAGTCTCGTCGTAGTCGAGCTTTCCCCGAGCCTGGCTGTGAAGGTGTACCGTCGGCGTCCAACCGCCGGAAGACGCCACGATCGCGCAGTCGATGCGGGTCCGGGATGATCGCATGACACCGTGCCCGGCGCGATTGAGGCGCCTCACCTCGACGCCGCGGATTCCCCTGTGCCCGTACACCGCGGAAATGGCGCTGCCCCGGTACACCATGATATTGGCTTCCTCAGCCTTGTCTATCAATGTCCCCCGGGGGCTGGTACGGATATCTATCACCGTGACCGTTGCGCCGTTCTCTGCAGCGTCAATAGCGGTTCGGTAGGCGCTGTCGTTGTTGGTGAATACCACCATGTTGGACGCGGGAAGTACGGAATACCGATTGATATAACTCCGCACCGCGCCCGCTTGCATCACTCCTGGCCGGTCGTTGTCTGCGAACACCAGTCCCCTTTCGATCGCCCCGGCGGCCAGTACGACGCGAGCGGCCCTGATCTTCCACAACCGCTGCCGCGGCAGGTTTCCACCCGTACCCGGCGGCAGATGATCCGTGACCCGCTCGACGGCGACAAGATAGTTGTAGTCGTAGTAACCGGTGACGGTGGTCCGGGGCAGAACGGTAACGTTGGACAGGTTGTTCAGCTCTTCGGCGACCGTGCCTGACCAGTCCAGCGCGGAAGTCCCGTTGATCTCGGCAGGATGCGACAACAGGGAGCCACCGAATTCCGATTGGTCATCCGCCACGATCACCCGGGCACCACTGCGGCCCGCGGCCAGAGCCGCGGCAAGTCCCGCAGGGCCGGCGCCGACGATCAGTACGTCGCAGTGGGCGTAGCGATGCTCGTATCGATCCGGGTCCGGGCGGTCGGGGGACCTGCCCAGCCCGGCGGACTTCCGGATCCATTTCTCGTAAGTCATCCACATGGAGGCAGGCCACATGAAGGTCTTGTAGTAGAAACCGGCGGGGATCAGTCTGGAAGCAGCGGAGTTGATCGAGCCGATATCAAAGCGCAGGCTGGGCCAGCGGTTCTGGCTGCTTGACTTCAGGCCTTCGTACAACTCGACCTGGGTGGCTTTCATATTGGGCTCGCTGTAAGCACCCTCCCCCAGCTGGACCAGGGCGTTGGGCTCCTCGGCACCGGCACTGAATATTCCTCGCGGCCGGTGATATTTGAAGCTGCGCCCGACCAGCCGGACGTCATTGGCCAGCAGTGCGGATGCCAGTGTGTCACCGGCGTAGCCGTGCATCTCCTCGCCGTCGAAGCTGAAGCTGAACCGCCGGTTGCGGTCGATACGACCACCGGTGGGCAGCCTGTTCTGCTGGAACCTCGCCATGGGCTAGTCGTCGCCCCCGTGTGCCGGCCCCACGGAAGGGGGGGATTCGCCTGGTTTGTAAGTCCCCAGAAATTCGTCGCTCACCGTGTCCCGGGCGGCGTTGAACCAGCGCCGGCAGCCATGGCTGTGCACCCACCGCTCGTAGTGGATGCCCTTCGGGTTGTCACGGAAGAAGATGTAGTCACCCCATTGCTCGTCGCTGACCTGCGCCGGGTCCTGCGGCCGCTGGATGTGGGCCTGGCCGTGGCAGGAGAATTCCTGCAGATTGCGCACCCCGCACCACGGGCAGTTTATCAGGAGCATCGTCGGACCTCCTTGATGTTCGGGTCGATGATCGGATCCATCAGTGGGCCACCGCCGCGGCCGCGCCCTCGTCCACGAGCGCCCCGCTGTTGAACCGGTCTATTGAAAACGGAGCCGCAATGGGGTGCATGTCCGCTCCCGCCATGGAGTGCGCAAACACGCGGCCGGATCCCGGCGTGGCCTTGAAGCCCCCGGTGCCCCAGCCGCAGTTGAAATAGAGGTTTTGAACCGGCGTCTTTGACAGGATCGGTGAGCGGTCGACCGTTACGTCCACGGTGCCCCCCCACTGCCGCATCATGCGCATGCGGGAAAAGATGGGGTAGAGCTCTACGATCGCCCCGATGGTGTCCTCGATCACGCCGAATCCGCCCCGCTGCGAGTAAGAGTTATAGACGTCCGAACTGGCGCCGATTACGAGCTCCCCCTTGTCGGACTGGCTGACGTAGGCGTGGACCCCGTTGGACATGACGACGCAGTCGATGATCGGCTTGACGGGCTCCGACACCAGCGCCTGCAGCGGGAACGACTCCAGAGGCAGTCGAAAGCCGGCCATCTCCGACAGCACGCTGGAATGGCCCGCGGCGACGCAGCCCACCTTGTTCGCCCCGATGAATCCCCGGGAAGTTTCGACTCCGCGTACGGCCCCGTCAACTATCCGGAAACCGGTCACTTCACAGTTCTGGATGATATCCACACCCAATTCATCCGCTGCCCGCGCATACCCCCAGGCAACCGCATCGTGCCGGGCGGTACCGCCCTTGCGCTGCAGCAGGGCGCCCAGGACCGGGTATCTGCAGTTGAGGTTGATGAAAGGCACTCTGTCCTTTACCTGCTGCGGCGTCAGATACTCCGCGTCGATGCCGTTCAGATAGTTGGAGTTGCCCCGCCTGCCGATCTCCTGCATGTCGTGGACGCTGTGCGCCAGGTGCATCAGACCCCTCGGCGAATACATGACGTTGTAGTTCAACTCCTGGCTCAGGTTCTGCCACAAATCGACCGCATGATTATAGATGGCGGCGGATTCGTCCCACAGGTAGTTGGACCGGACGATAGTGGTATTGCGACCGGTGTTGCCACCGCCCAACCAGCTCCTCTCCAGGATCGCCACCTTGCGGATGCCACACTCCCTGGCCAGGTAGTATGCCGTGGCCAGGCCGTGCCCGCCGCCGCCAACGATGACCACGTCGTAGTCAGGCCGGGGGTCCGGGCTGCGCCAGGCCTGCTGCCAGTTCTGGTGGTAGCCGACCGCGTTGCGCAGCAAACTGAAAATCGAGTATTTCATTCGTTTCGGGTCAGGGTGTTGGCGTCAGCTTGTTCAATCCGGGGATCAATTGGCAATCCAGTTTAGCCGAGAGCGGCGGACTCACCTTTGCATACGGCGACATATTGACATTCATTCGCGTCCAGCTTGGCCGCGCGTGCTCAAATAATATTGTGCTTTGGGCCATAAGGGAATCCGGTGACGTTCCGGTTGCCTTCCGCGGTCACCACCAGAATATCGTGCTCACGGTACCCTCCCGCGCCTGGCTTGCCCTCCGGCAGCATGATCATGGGTTCCATGGAAACCACCATGTTCGGCTCGAGCACCGTTTCGATGTCCTCTCGCAGCTCGAGCCCTGCCTCACGCCCGTAATAGTGGCAAAGGACGCCGAAAGAATGCCCGTAACCGAAGGTACGATATTCGAGCAGACCGTGTTCCGCATAGATTTCGTTGAGGCTGTGGGCGATATCGCAGCAGCGCATGCCGGGCTTGATCAGGCTGATGCCCTTCTCGTGCACCTCGCAGTTGATCTGCCACAGGCGGAGATTCTCCGCGGGGCATTGCTCCGCAAACAGCGTGCGCTCGAGCGCCACGTAGTACCCGGACACCATCGGGAAACAGTTCAGGCTCAGAATGTCGCCCGCTTCGATGGCCCTGGAAGTGACGGGATTGTGGGCGCCGTCCGTATTGATGCCGGACTGGAACCAGGTCCACGTGTCCAGCAGCTCGGCGTCGGGAAAGCGGGTCGCGATCTCGCGTACCATGGCCCCGGTGGCATGCAGCGCAACTTCGTATTCAGGCGTCCCCACCGACACCGCGTCGGCACACGCGCGGCCCCCGACGTCTGCTATCGCCGCCAGGGTCGTGATATGCCGGATTTCCTCCTCCGACTTGATCATCCGCGCCCGCATGGTTGCGGCGGAGATGTCGACGAACCGGCTGCCCGGAAGTGCTGCTTCCAGCTTCTCCCGGTTCAGGAGGGTGAGGTGGTCGAACTCGACGCCAATCGTCACCCCGTCCCTGACGAGCTTCTTGACGGCGCGGAAAAAATTGTCCTTCTGCCAGTCCGTGTAGGTTACGTTGTCCGAGTAGCTCCGGCGCCAGGGTTGCCCCCCGTCGATATTGGCCGATATCGTTGTGTGCTCCTTGTCTGTCACCACCAGACCGTATGAGCGACCGA
>Ga0316187_10000758_pt1 | contig 26412 bp, 29 predicted proteins | sample CroRivburrow1_MG_FD_204927 | JGI IMG/M metagenome (GOLD analysis project Ga0316187, IMG submission 204927) | Coastal sediment microbial communities from Maine, United States - Cross River worm burrow 1 | ecosystem: Environmental > Aquatic > Marine > Coastal > Sediment | place: USA: Maine...
TTTGGCCACAGGACTTCCGTAGAAATCGCTGCTATCGATTGCCGCGTACAGTTTATCAGCCTTGCGCTTATTGATCTCAGCCACGACTTCCAGACCGCCCTGCTCCTTGATCCACTCAAAGACCAGCCCAGCCATGTACCAGCTGTAGGTTGTAGGCGTGTTGTACATGGAGTCGTTTTCAGCATGGACAGCGTAGTTGAACATGGTCGGTGTAATATCCAATGCCTTACCCAACAGATCATCACGGATAATAACAATGGTAAGCCCTGCAGGACCGATATTTTTCTGAGCACCGGCATAGATCATACCAAATTTGGAGACATCAATCGGACGCGAAAGAATGGTAGAAGACATATCGGCAATCAACGGTACACCGTCCGTCTCCGGAATATAATCGAACTCTACACCGCCAATGGTCTCGTTCGGCGTATAGTGCACATAGGCTGCATCAGGATTCAGTTTTAGTGACTCCTGAGTCGGCACAGTCGTGAAACCATCGCCTGAGGTGTCTGCAGCGACATTGACGTTGCAGTAGCGTTTGGCTTCGGCAATCGCCTTCTTCGACCACATGCCAGTGTTCAAATAGTCCGCACTATCCTTATCACCCAGCAGATTCAGCGGAATTGCTGCAAACTGGGAAGAGGCACCACCCTGAAGGAAGAGCACCTTGTAGTTATCAGGGATCGCCATCACATCACGCAGATCGCTCTCTGCTTTGGTTGCAATAGACATGTACTCTTTGCCACGATGGCTCATCTCCATTGTGGACATGCCTGAGCCGTTCCAATCCAGCATCTCGGCTTGCGCGCGCTCGATCACGGCTGTCGGCAACATTGCCGGACCAGCACTGAAATTAAACTTTCTTGCCATGATTACTTATCCCTCTTTCCGGTCAGATTCCGGGTGAATTTGAGGTCGGCATGATCTGCTTCCCTGCGGTTTTTTTCAACCCGAAAAAGATAGCCCCTCAATAACGATTGCTCAATGCACGAAAAAGCTAAGCATTCAGCGGCCATGCTTCATCGTAGCCCTCCCCCTGAACAACTTATAAATAAGCATTTTCCTACAGACTCGTCTCATTTTCATCCTACTGTATCAAATAGTTGAGCCAATTAGTTGGTTGAATAGATCAGAGCATCATAAACGCTCTATAATGTTAACAGGATGCAATGGAATCAAATCTCGAACAACTGCTACATAGCCAGAGGGCGGAGAAAATCCCGGCAGGGTTACATCACTCTTAATGACTGTTTGAAGTGAATAATAGAGTCTACAGATCCAGTTGATTTCTGATGGTTTTACTAAGCTCTTCAACATTATAGGGCTTGGATAGAATGACGCCATCTGTACCTAAAGGTACCTGCCCCGGAAGTGATCCCTCCTTATCGTATCCCGTGGAGTAGATCACTTTAATATCAGGTTTGATTTTCCTGATACGCTCTACAGCCATAACGCCGCCAAGTCTTGGCATCACAAGATCCATAATGATAAGTGAAATATCATTTTTATAGGTGGTGAATGTATCGACTGCATCCAAACCATTCATGGCTCTCATTACCGTATACCCCAGATCTTCCAGCACCGCCTTACCTGATTCAAGGATATGCATGTCATCATCAACAAGCAGAATCATCTCCCCACTCCCTGTAGCAGCCACCTCTTCATATGGCACTTCGGAAGTAGCCTCTTCACTCTCCAGCAACGGCAAGTAGATGGAGAAGACGGAGCCTTTGCCTACAACACTTTCCACATCAACCAGACCATGATGGGTTTGTACTGCACCAAACACCATCGCCAGACCAAGTCCGGTTCCCTTGCCAACCTCCTTGGTGGTAAAGAACGGTTCAAACAGATGCTCAATATGATCATTAGGGATGCCGCAGCCATTATCTTCAACGCTCAAACGCGCATAATATCCACGCTTCAACCCCGAATATCTTTTTACAAACTGATCATCTGCATGGAACGCTTTAAGTCTTACGATGATATGTGAATCATCCACACCTTTAAGGGCATCATGCGCATTACTAATCAGATTCATGAGCACCTGATGAATCTGTGTTTTATTACCACTTATTTGTAACGAGTCAGTAGTAATATTGTGACGTATTTCGATATTTTCAGGTATTGATGAACGGATGAGTTGAATCGTCTCGTTAATAAAGGGGGACAGGCGAACGGCCTTCATGGTGACCCGGTCCTTACGGGCAAAAGTGAGAAGTTGCCTGATCAATTCAGCACCACGAAGGGAGAGTTGCTCAATACTGGTGATATTTTTCAATGCATCCGGACTTCCCTGCATTTTCTTCTTCACCAGATAGAGATTGTTGTTCATGCCGGCCAGCATATTATTAAAATCATGGGCAATGCCGCCAACCAGAGTTCCAACAGCCTCCATCTTCTGGGCCTGAAGAAACTGTCGTTCCATAATTTCATGCGACTTAAGCGTATCTTCATATGATTCAGACAGAGAGATGACGCCATCAGAGAGCTGACCAAATTTGCTTCGTATCTCCTCAGGCTTCAGATCACCATCAATTAAGCAGTTAACCTCACCAACCAGTGAAACCAGCGATGCCATCTTCTCTGCATGCCTCTCTGATTGTTTGACTCTGCTACTAATCTTCATTTCCTCTCCAGCGCTATCAGCGATTTCATAAGTTGTAGTTAATGCGCATTTCAGTTGAACTAATCATCAGATAAAGTTTCAATTTGGAAGCCGCCATGTAAGTCAACAGGTACTCAAATCTCTTTGATAAATATTCGCTTTCAATTGAAATACAATCAGAATCGCCAGATTAGATTACGCAGAATGTGAGTCAATCAGACGACTCCTACACGCTTGAGCAGAATCGGCCTTGGTGTAAGATAAATCCTACAAAAACAGATCGCCCATCCGATATACCACCTCTCACTTACTCAATACAATTCCATTCTCATGAGTCATGACTATTTAATTTAATAGCGATTTTCAGGACTCAGATAAACAGATGGTGTGTTCTGGGGAGCAATGAACACCGCGTTGTCAGGGAAGGCATGAACACGGTTACATAAAGGTAAGACGAGCCTCTTTTCGGTTCGGAAATATAACTGTATGAACACCTCAAGGATGGAGGCGCAAATGAAAATTTCTACATCAACATCAACTCGTGGGTTTACCCTGATTGAGGTGATGGTTGTGATTGCAATTCTTGGAATCCTTTTCGCCATAGCACTGCCTAACTTCTCCGCATGGCGGGAATCTCACGCTATTCGCACCTCAACAGATACACTTCTGACACACCTGAAACAGGCCCGTCTTCTTGCAACATCTGAAAATCGCACCGTACAGATCACATTCCCCTCTACCGGCAGTTACACGCTCGATCCATACAGTAGTAATCGGACTTTTGACCTCGACGAATATCACTCGGATATGCTTATTCATGTTGCTGGAGATATCGGCACTCCCCCGGCTGACATCGTTTTTCAAAGCATCGGTACTGCAACCGCATGGAATGGTGTATTCACGCTGAATACGCACTCCAAACAGCTAACCATGAATACTGTAGGTAGAAGTTTTGAGCAATGAAGATGAACAGAAAAAATAGCTCTCAACGTGGATTCACACTTATAGAACTGATGGTGACCATGCTCATCGCAGCGGTTGCCATGCTCGCCATTGCATCACTGATGATACAGGTGATCTCCAGTGATAGCGTGGCCATTCAACGCTCAGTTGCAACACATATTGCCGAGCAACAGCTTGAAAACTGGTACAACGGAACCACGCCGACCAGCAACACAGTCGTCACCATCGACAACGTCGATTATCGTCTGAACAACCCGGATGAAACCGGTGCCAATGCATCCGGGGTATGGATTAACACACTTGCAGGCTCAACCACCGGTCAAGTTCGGGCAGTCACCGTCTACTGGCAGCACAAAGGAAGAACACACTCGGTTACTGCAACGCATATGCAGAGGATGAGCTGATGCACTGCCCGTCTAGAGAGCACTGCGAGCGGGGGTTTACGATCATTGAGTTAATGATCTCACTCGTTATTGCCATGGTGTTGATGGGTTTCATTATCAGCAGCTTTATCTCGATGAATAAAACAAGCCAGAGCCAGTCCAGTAGAATTCAGAGGGCTGAGGATGTACGGCTGGCTTCCCAGATCATGGAGCGAGAACTGCGCATGGCAGTGGCAGCCTCAGGCATTAATCTAACTGCAACCACGATCACCTACACCCCCCTGGACATTTACTCAGGCGTCTGCCCCGGTGGTGGTGCTAGAGAGGTTGGCGTTTTTCAATACGGCAACGATCAGGATCGCACTATTGCCCCCCGAAACGCAATCTGGTGGAAACGGCCGGGAAATTGCAATTACGACGAGCTGTTTCGCTCCCTATCTGAAACCAACGGTATGCAGACCGCTGCCAACGGCAGTGGCGCCACGATCACACTAACAGCCAATTACAAAAACCAGACACGGGAAGATAGGCCGATGAGCATCACATTCGATGCGCTGCCGAGGAATTGAATATGAATATGACGCCAAATATCAACAGAGATGGTGAACGTGGTATTGCACTGATTACAACACTTGTTCTGATCATGATTCTCACCCTTGTCTCAACCGGTCTCTACTACCGTGGTATTGCTAACCAGAAAAGTAGCCTATCCGACCTGCAGTCAACCCAAAGCTATTATCTGGCTGAGAGTGCGCTTAATTACATGGTTTGGGCGCTCTACTCAGATACCGGTAACTCCTCCAACTCCAACAGTGTTGATCTGGACGGTGACGGTAAGGCAGATCGTCTGGAGCTTCTGAATAATGTCACTCAGAGTGGAAACGCTGATCTACTCCCGTATATGGACACACGTGCACTGGCGAACAGAAATTATCTGTTTGCAACCGGTGGCAACAACAGTGTCAATCTATCCACATTGGCTGCCAATCTGCCAACCCACCTTCGACTTGATCTTACAACCGACGATTCAACCAACAATGTCGCATTCACTGTTTCCACCAGTGGCACACCGGCAGGCGATGGCGTTGTGGTATGGCTCACGCCTGCAACTACAGATGCCAATGCAGATGATTCAGATGATCTCTCATCCGGTTACAACATTTATGGCTACGCCATCGCATATATTCAGGGCCAGCCCAAACGCCTGCTTCGCGCACAAATAGGCAGTGCCACTGCCGGCATCCCGAGTGATCTCGGCTCAATTACCAACAGTTTCAGATAACAAGGAGCTTTCCATGAAAAAACTCTGCCTATTTCTATCTCTTATGCTGATCACTGCATCGGCATCGGCACGGGAAATCATTATTGACCAGACCCAGTCTGATCACAATACTGTGATCTCCACAAACACCCAGACAGCAACAAGCGGCAAGCCATTCCCGAAATCAACGGCGAATCCAAACCCGTATGCTGCCATTAAGTCAAATAACGTTCTTGACTATGTCCGTGTGATATTTTATAACAGCGATTTAAAAAACGACTCCCTTGCAGCTCCGACTGCAAACACAACAAAAGGAAACACCAACACATACATTCACAGAAGGGGTACTGTAGACATGGTCAGCAAGGCTGTGACCCCGCTGCCTGGCGAAGAGCTTACAGATTATTTTACTGATAATGGCCAGGCATTCGATCTTGACCGTCTGAGATATGCAGCCAACAAACTGTGGGCAAAGTGGAAGAGTGATGTCACAAACAACACCGGCTGGTTTACCAAGTTCGGTTACCAGCCGACCGGAACGATGTCTTTTGAACAGTTTATTGACAACATCGATAATCATCGGCCCATGTACGGTTTAATCCGGGTAATGCTTCCTCTGGATAGCAGGATAAGATCTTCATCAACTTACCGAACTAACTGTGTCAACGGTAATGAATTCGATAATGCAAACAGAAATACATGTGAAAGCTGGAGTTCAGATAAAGACTATAACCAACAGCGGGTTTATTTCCACTACAGTAGCGAAGGCAGTGATACCCAAAGGTCTGATCTTTATGCCAAGACCATTGAGGTCTACGGCACGATCATTTATGACTTTATTCAGCCTGACACCTACGAACCATCGGATTTTAGTGACGACGATCAGGATTACGCTGATAATTCCAATGCAGGCAGAAGCAACAGGCTTCTTCCAAGATCTGAAAGTCGAAATGCCTATATCTCCGTCATGGAGAATGTGCTGGTAAACCCAACCACCGACCGTAAAACTCAGACCCTCTACTCACAAACCCCTGCATCTTCTGACACCCGCGATTATCAGATGGACACCCTCTCTTATATACGGGATAAATATATCCTGCCAGACAGTGACGACTTTGAAGTGTCTGAGATTCCTGACTCATCCATCTTCGAATACTGGATGCGTGAGGCTGCAGCAATGACAGATGATACGGCACGGGACGTCATCATAAGTCATATGGAATACTACTATGATCTGATTGAAGAGGAGTTTACTACACAAAATGGTAATACCAGCTCGTATAAAACAGAGTATGCAGGTTCCTCTGTATGGGGGGATATGGAGGAGCCGGACCAATTCCATGCCTACTTTCCCAGTGGCTATGAGCGAGGCTGGCTCACTGCATTTGATGCACTTGATTTAACGGCGGATGACTGGAAAACAATGCCTGTAAAAGATACCAATTTCGTCAAATTCCCGGCTAAGTCCGGGGGAAAAACCGATTATCCGGAGTTTTCCGTTCCTGATGAGTCGATCACCATCGATGCCTTTGATGGAACTATTCCATACCGTCAGGCTACCGAGAAAGATTTAGATGACAATGATGTGATTGTCACCGATACCGACCCATCACCCAATGCCCTCCCTAACGTCTACCTTCAAACGTGGGAAGACTTCCCTGCCATGATCTATGCAGGCGGCGTACTGGATATGCATCATAACGCCAATATCTCCGGCATGGTCTATTCACCGGACTCCATTGAAATAGAGGCATGGGATGAGGGCAGACGTAACAGGACGATTAGAAAATATATCAATGGCGCACTTCTGTTCGGAAATGGAATCGTACTCTCGGTAAAAACCTCATCGGCATCAAACAGCCTTACTGCCATCTCATTCAACTTTCACTCATTTGATAACCTGCGAGGATCATCTGCAGTAGTGGGCATAAGATCCGTAAGCAACATCCGCGACATTCAGGGGCAGTGATGAGCTTGTTGCAACATACCCTGTCAATCATCACCATCACCCTGCTCTGCATTCTGCTTGCGGGCAGTGGCAGCTCACCTGCCGCTGCAGAGGAGGTGTTTCACTGGCGAGATAAAAATGGAAACATCCATTTCTCAGATAGCCCGGCAAAGGTGCCTGCTGGCACAGATGTTTCCCGCAGAACAATGGAAGCACCCGATTCCAAGCCGCCGTTACAGGCAAAGGTAGAAGTGGCTGAAGGTAAAGAGATATGGGATGCCAAATGTTCAGAGTGTCATACCACAGGCCAAGGGAGATCAGGCGACAAACTGGGGCTGGCACACACTCTGGTTGATCCCGCCAGCCGTTTCCCAGTGCCTCTTGATCAGGTGCTTGTGCAATTACAGCCCAACGCACTCCAGCACGAATATTTAAACCTTAACATCTCGGAAGAAGATATCCGATCAATTGCCCAATACCTGATGAACTTAGAGTAACTGTTCCAGCCGTTTCTACCCCAACATCACAATCAAGAGGTTTCTGAAATTATTCGGTAAGAATGTTCCTACACAATAGGGCATACCGTCCGATACAAGGGTTTGATCAGTCCTGTATTATTCTTACCGGAAAGACTACCGATTCCACCAACATAAAGCGTGTGATATTGCAGCAAGAAACAGTAGAGCCAACAGATGCAATAGCCACCTGATAATTATTCAGAGGTGTCAGAATGAAAATCTTGGTCATTGATGATGAAGACTGTATGCAGAGCATCATTTCTGCATTTATTACTCGCTACGCATCGGAAAAAAATATGGAACTCAGTGTTCATGGTATCACTGACCCTGTTCAGGCACTGTTTGAGCTCACCGTACAAGGTAATCAATATGGCCTGATTACACTTGATATACGAATGCCGAAATTGATGGGTGATGAGATCGTATCATCACTGCTACATATCAACCCTGAGCTGTTAGAGAGAACCATCATTACAACCGGATTCGGAAAAGATCTGGATGAGCGGTTCCCGGGCCATAATTATCGAGTGCTTGAGAAGCCTTTTCGCTACCAACTCTTCAAAGCCTCGGTTGAAGGCATCGTCCAATAATCGATATCCCTTCATGTCAAACTCAATCGTGCCACCTGAATCAACAAAAAAAGCGAAGCGTGCTAACGGCTGATTTCATCACCCTTCATTCCTCTCTGGAAACAGGAGCCATTGAAATGGAATTGTGATGAGCTCATCCGAATACTTGGAGCTTTAGATTACTCTACCAGGCCCTGCTTAGTTGCGTATCGGACAAATTCCACATTATTCTCCATGCCCATCTTTTCAAGCGCACGCGTTCGATGTGTACTCACCGTTTTTATGCTGATCAACAGTTCCGCAGCGATCTCGGAGACTTTTTTCCTGCTGCAATCATGCGCATCACCTGATACTCCCTGCCGGAGAGTTTTTCATGAGGAAGAACACTCTCTTCAGCATTCAGATAACTTACCATTCTTGTTGCAAGGTTTGGGCTGATATATTTTCTGCCGTCACAGATATCACGGATCGCTGTAATCACCTTACCCGGCAGACTCTTCTTCATCAGATAACCGGACGCACCTGATTTCAGAGCTGTTACCCCATACCGCTCCTCCGGATATGCGCTCAGCATGAGAATCGGAAGATCCGGTTTTTTGTGTTTAATCTCTGAAATAATATCCAGCCCAGACCTGTCTGGCATGATGATATCAAGCAAGACAATGTCGAACGTCTCTTGCCTTGTTTTCATCAAAGCTTCCCGACAACTGCTAGCCTCACCAGCTACAACTATATCTGTGCATGTTGAGAGGATCTGTTTCAGCCCCTCCCTGACAATTGGATGATCATCGCAAATCAGAACCGATATCATTGAATCTCCCCATGAAGATATCCTGACCAGGCCTTAAAAAAACAAGCGTCTATTCAAAGCATGAAGCCAGTAGTATTCGATTTTAATGGTACAGAGTGACGGAACTCGTCATATCGGATGAAACGGCTGAATTTGTAAGCCGATTCTTACAGGATGGTAAAACTGGGGAGTGGTCAACAAGCTGAAGGCATGGGGGGGCATATTAGCTCTCCAAGCTATGTCAGGCCCGCTCTTGATCCAGATAAACCGTTACTCTACAAATCCATATTTGGCGGCATACTTGGCAAACTCCACATTGCTCTCCATGCCCATCTTTTCAAGCGCACGTGTTCGATGCGTGCTCACTGTTTTTATGCTGATCAACAGTTCCGCAGCAATCTCGGAAACTTTTTTACCTGAAGCAATCAAACACATCACCTGATACTCCCTGCTGGAAAGTTTTTCATGAGGCAAAACACTCTCTTCAGAATGCAGATAATCAGCCATTCTAGCTGCAAGCGTTGCGCTGATATATTTTCTGCCGCGATGAACCTCCCGGATCGCCTTGATCAACTCACTAGGCAAGCTCTCTTTCACCAGATAGCCGGATGCGCCCGACCTAAGAGCTGCCATCGCATACTGCTCTTCCGGATATGCGCTCAACATCAGAATAGAGATATCCGGTGACCGCTCTTTGACATCCTTGATGATATCAAGGCCAAGCCTGTCAGGCATTTTGATATCCAGCAGAACAATGTCGAATGTCTCTGCTCTTACCTTGATCAACACTTCCCGGCATGTTTTAGCTTCGTCGCCAACAACAATATCCGTGTATTTACTCAGGACCTGTTTAAGCCCTTCACGAACAATCAGATGATCATCAGCAATCAGTATTTTTATCATGTATCACTCCCTGTCGGAAAAGTTACCATCACGCAGCTCCCTTTCCCGGGTTCACCGTTTATCTTCAAATCCCCATGCAGAGAGTATGCTCGCTCCCGAATCCCCACAAGACCAATCGATCGGGAATTGCTGATCTCCTCGTCGGTAATCCCTCTGCCGTTATCTTTGACTTCCAACACCACACTCTCATCACTCTTAGTAAGCGTGATCTCCACCTCTGTTGCCTCGGCATGCCTGGCCACGTTTGTCATTGTCTCCTGAAAAATCCGGTAGATTTCAGTGGAAGGTTTATTGGTTAAATGCAGCTCAGCTGGCCTGCAGACAAAATGGCAACGAATACCGGTTCTGTTTTGAAATTTATTTATCTGCCACTCAATTGCGGCAGTGATGCCAAGATCATCAAGAAGGGTCGGCCTCAATTCTGAAGATATTTTCTGAACCTTGCCAATGGCCTTAGTCACTAATTCTGATACCTCCTGAGCCTTGTCGGAGATTTCATTTCGATCCTCTTCCAGCATCTCCTCTATCCATGATACATCAATATTGATTGCAGTCAGAATCTGACCAAGCTCGTCGTGGATATCCCTGGCTATCCTCCTCTGTTCCTCCTCTCTCACTGCCTGCATGTTTTCAACCAGCGCACGCAACTCTTTCTGAGATTTTATATATCTATGTTCGCTTTCAAACAGAGCCTTGGTTCGCTTGGATACAATCTCTTCAAGATTGTCACGCAACATTTTCAGTTCCAGATGATTGCTGACCTTGGCAACCACCTCCTCTTTCATAATAGGCTTGCTAATATAGTCCACTGCACCAAGCCCCAGTCCTTTGGCTACATCTTTTGGATTAACCAAAGAGGTTACAAAAATAATAGGGATACTTTCCGTTTCATACTTTTTTTTCAGCATTTTGCAAACACCAAAGCCATCAATACCGGGCATCTTCACATCCAACAGGATCAGGTCCGGCTTGAACTGTTCAACAGCATCAAGAGCATCCTGACCACTGGATGCAGGGCGAACCTTATAACCCTGTTTCGTCAACAGGTTCCTCAACAGTAATAAATTCTCATAGCTGTCATCCACTACCAGAATATCAGCCACATATGAGTTGTTCTGACTGTTGCTCATTTTTGATTTCCGCTCGATGGTTTCGCCTGCCCAAACACTCTTTTAAGCTTATGAAACTCCAGACCATCCACCAGCTTTTGAAGCCCAGTGGCCAATTTGGAATCAATGTCATCAACAGACTCCAGAGCCGAATTGAAGCGTTCGACATCCAAAGCTATCGCTGCATTGTTAAGCTCTGCAAATAGCTCATCCGAAAGCACAGAAAGTGATTCAGGTTTAATCTTCGTACCCGTTGTCTTAGAGCTCCACCTCTTTTCATCTTTCTTCTCGTCAAAGCGATAGCGCACACCAAGATGTTTCCGCATGCAGGCGAAAAGCTCATGCGGGCGGAACGGTTTATAGAGCACCTCATCGCACCCTGCTTCTGTAATTCGCTCTTTTTGATCCTTGAGGGCACTGGCGGTAAGCGCTACGATCTTCACCTCTTTGCCGCCGGGCTGATTGCGAATATTTGCCGTGGCTTCATAGCCATTCATCACCGGCATGCGCATATCCATCCAGATAAAGTGAGGATGCCACTGTTTAAACAGCTCAACCGCCTCCGCGCCATCACGCGCCTCCCACACCACAAAGCCTACCCTCTCCAGCATGGTTGACATCAGCAGTCGATTCTCTTCGTTGTCTTCTACCACCATGATATGCCAATCAGGCTGATCGGGCTCAAGCCGATACACTTTGCGGATGTTTTGCTCCTCACTCGACGACGACTCAGCCAGCTGCACCGGAATCTCGACTCGAAAGGTCGAGCCTGCCCAGGGTATGGACTCAACATTGATCCTGCCACCCATCAATTCGACAAAAGATTGGGTGATCGCCAGCCCCAGCCCGGTACCTTTTACCGACGTATCTCTCATCTGGACAAAGGGTTCAAAAATAGCTTTCTGGTGTGGCAAGTCGATACCCGGTCCGGTATCCCTAACTTCCAGTTGCAGGGTGACCATGTCGGGATCACTCTCATCCGGGACTGTCCAAGCGCTCAGCACGACTCCTCCCTCCCGGGTAAACTTCACCGAATTTCCAAGTAGATTGATCAGAATCTGCCGCAACTTACCGGAATCACAATTGATATAGCGCGACAACCCCGGATCGATATTCATATCGAAATCAAGTCCGGCCACCTGTGCACGCAGGTTGAACATACGCCCAACATCTTCAAGCATCCTTGGCAGATCAAAGGCTCCCGGCTCCAGTTCCACCTTACCCGACTCAATTTTGGAGAGGTCCAGTACATCGTTAATCATCTCCAGCAGATGTTCGCCGCTGTCGTTGATCATACCGATCTGCTCTTGTACCGACTCAGGTACATCACGATCAAGCGCTATCAATTCGGAAAAGCCGAGGATGACATTGAGCGGCGTGCGCAGCTCATGAGACATGTTGGCCAGGAAGATGCTTTTGGCCTGGTTGGCTGCTTCGGCAGCCTCTTTCGCAATAGAGAGCTCGCCTGTGCGCTCCTTGACCAGCTCCTCAAGATGATCGCGATGTTGTTTCAGCTCCTCTTCCGATTCTTTTCGGTGAGTGATATCAACGGTAATACCCATCAACCGCTCCACCTGACCGGATTGATTTTTAATCGGGACAAATGAAGATGAATAATAACGCGGCCCCTCTTTTGTTTTTGCTTCAAATTCAAAGTTTGAGGCCTGCCCGGCAAGAGCCTGTTCCAGTAACTCAGCAATATGTGGACGATCTTTCTCACAAACGGCTTTCAGGTAGTTCCGTCCGTGTACTGCGCTCCCCTCGGTTACGCCCATCATCTCCAGTCCTTTGAGGTTCATTGAGATAATCTGACCATCAAGGTTGATCTCGTGGATACAGTAGGGTGCACTTTCTACCAGGGTTCGATAACGATGTTCGCTTTGGGCCAGGGCCGCTGCTGCCAAAGCCCCCCGCTTACGTCGGCTATATTGATTCCATGCCAATATCGCCAGTAGTAGCAGCAGAAACCCCAGCGACATCTTCCACAACAGGGCGGAATCAAAGCCCTGCTCATACTTAACTGAAACCCATCGATTGGCGATCTGAGTACGATCCTCGTGAGTGATCGAGTCGATAGCCTTGTCGAGAAGAGAGACCAGAACCGGCTCAGCCTCACTGGCCACCATGTGAACCGGGCCTTCTCCGGGAATAACACCCCCGATTTTTACATTACTCAGCTTCTGTTTCTGGATCGAATAACTGATTGCCGAAAGCGAACTTGCAAAAGCATCTACCTCTCCACTGGCCACCATCCAGACGCCCTGATCAACATTCTTCACCATCGTCAGCTCTTTATCGGGGAATATATTTTTCAAGCTTGCCGCTACTGGGTAATTGGCCACTGCACCGACACGATCATCGGCGAGACCCTCAAGTTGGCGAATAAACGGCCTCTCCTCGCGAATAGCCAAAACATGTGCAAGCTTCATGTAAGGCTTGCTTACCAGCCCCGGATTCTTTAATCCCTCAGCAGGCCCCCATGAAGTGAGAATCCTGCACTCTCCGGATGACATTTTTAAGAGGGACTCTTCAAATGTTTTAGTAGGGTGAAGTACAAATTTAACCCCCAAACGACTGGAGATGAGATCCATATACTCAGAAACCATCCCCTCATACTTGCCCGATTTATTGATCTGCTCAAAGGGCATCCAGCTAGGATCCACGCAGATGGAGATAGACGGGTTGGCAGCCAGCCAGAAGCGCTCATCGGGCGTCAGTGGAACCTGTGTTGTCTGTTTCGATGACACCATATCAGGGCCCAATGTGACCTTGGGGCGCACCTTAAGCCAGGCACGCTCCACATCGGTCAGAAGGGCGGCTTTTTCCTTGTTCAGGGCGGGTTGGTTCGCGCTCTCTTCTATTGCTCCGTAGCTAATAGACGGCGAAGCCGTGAAAAGCAGCAGAAAGAACAGTGCAGATAACCAGACAAAGCCTGGTTTTACACATCCACGGATGAACGAGATGGGAGCATAGGAACAGACCATGTTTATAATATCATCTCCGATTCTCCACGAGTCAACCTCAATAACCAGTTTCACTATATTATAGCATAACTTACAGACGCCTGACCCTGGTCTAATTCATCTGTTCTGTTTGAAATCTTCACCAGAATAATTCTTGGGATCATCAGGCTTCATGCCCAGTTTGATCAGGGCCGCTTCAATCCAGCAGAAACGGGTAAATCCGGATTGAAATAGCTGCGAGCTGACAAGCAGGGCAAGCCATAGCCATGTCGGTTCACCCAGTGAGACACCATTAGATATTGAACTCATAAACAGTGAAAGCAATAAAATTGCACCCGTGATGATCCGAACTGCGTCATCTGTTGTCATTTCCATCTCTCTTTGATCATGGTTTATTTATCACGGCATAGAATTTGAATGAATGGCCGCTATCGGCCAAAGGTGGTCAGGTGCAGCAGTCACTCTTCTCATACCATCAAAAATGAAAGCGACTATCTGCAAACCCACTTTTTTCTACCAAGCTTCACACAGCTGCAACCACATGCAGCAGCCTGTTGAAGACAATCACTTTTTTTAGCCCAGATAGGGGAACATTTCGCACAGTTTCCCAAAAAACATTGGGCTTTTTTGCATTTCTTACTGTTTGGCCTTTTAACGCACGGGCAGCAGGCATTGCCACCTGCAGAGATTGTAATGAATCCACTTCGCCCACACCTCACGGTCGCTGCTTCAGCACGGGTTGCAATCATGACACCCAGAATTGCAGGAGGGACATATACTCCAACTTTAAGCAGCCGCCTTCTCGCCTTGTCCTCTACCTCACTCACACTTTCTCCAGTTTCATTTCTAAATATATGATAATAAAGGAAAGGGGACTGCGTTTGCATAGGAGGAAGGATTGAAGTTGGTAAGAATAGTCCTACTGGAGTTGATTATTTTGTGCTTGGAAAATTGTGCTGAAATTCTCTTACGATCGCCCCAACGATGATCATCATTTCATCCGAATTGAATGGCTTTGTTAAGTAGTGACAAACATTATTTATGGATGATTCGACATCTTCATTGTAGCCGGAAATAATCATAAATCTCATTTCCGGAAATTTCTCGCATATTTTGTTAAAGTCATCACCACTCAACTCAGCCATTCGAGCATCAGTGATAATGGCTATAGGTGAAACATATTCCTCGTTGCAGACATGATTATAATATTCAACCGAATTCGAGAAAGCAGCAGCCTGATAACCGTTACTCTTCAGTAAATCTACCATCAGTTCACCCAGGACTTCCCCTTCTCCGATTACATGGAACATGGTGTGATAAGAATAGTTGAGTGGCATAAAAACAGACTGCGTTGAAACATCAACGGCTGCTTTTGAAACGGGGCGTCAGTGAGCATTCGTCTACGGACCATCAGATGAGCAATCACTGCATCTGTGTGGACAACTCCAGTTATCTAATTTGAATATTTTCCGGCTATCACTGTCACAACATCCGTTTTCCTCTTCAGGTGAAAAAGCATGGCAACGAAATATGCTGGATAGAACTTCAGCAACATTGGCCAAAGTGAATGGTTTGCCAAGATACATGCAGGCCAGGTTCATATATTCTGATCGGATTCCTGGCTCACCAGTCATAACAACAAACTTCAACCCTGACTTAAGCCTGGAAACTATGCTCATCATTTCATACCCGTTTTTTCCCGGCATGCTGACATCTGTAAACACCGCAACAGGCCTGCTATAACCGGGGCTGTTAACAAAATCGATGTACTCCTCTGAACAACTGAAAGACATTGTTTCGAACCCATGTCTTTGAATAATCACTTCTACCAGATTGCGAATACATTCCGTATCTTCGACAACATGAAACATAACAACCACTCTAGATCATTGGTTGTATTTGGATATCCCCTAAAAAGGTGTCGGTAAAATGACTACATGGCCATCTGCTGCTTCCCGATATTAGATCATGCAAACGCTTTCAATTTTAATAATAACAAGTAAGAAATTACTTGGCCCACTCTACGAACAAGATGGCTTAGCCATTAAAAATGTTGTGAGATCATCGACACTGTTACGTTCATAATCATTAGCGGAAGAACAGTTATGGCTCTGGATTAAACTCTCTATTACTTTAACAAGGTTGCCTGCTGTGAATGGTTTAGAAAGATGGATGCACGGGTTGTCCATATATCCAGTCCTGATATTTGCTTCGGTTGTCATCACAACAAACTTCAAACCTGACTTAAGCCTGGAAACAACACTCATCATTTCGTACCCGTTCATTCCCGGCATATTCACATCTGTGAAGACCGCGATAGGAGAAGCAAATGCGGCACTGTTTACAAATTCAATATACGCCTCTGAACATTCAAAAGATTTTGCTCTGTATCCATGATCTTCAACAATCATCTTTACCAACTCACAAAAGAATTCCGTATCATCAATAACGTGAAACATCTAAAAAAGATTATCACCTTCATCCCGCTTGGCTATACCAAAAAAAAGCGTCGGCTATATCACTACATGACAAAACTTCACATCTGATAATTTGAGTACTCAGGCTCTTACAAAAGTTTGCCTAACACTGAACAGATAGATGAATTCATGATCATTGGGATTCTTTTGAATGCTCGTGATTTGATCTATCGCATGCATGCCCGATGGTTCAATATTTCAGAAGATAAGTTTCATGCCATTCAAAAATATTTCTCGGGTTCTGACTCAAAAAAAATAGCATCTAAATCAACACTCGCCCAATAAGAGGTCTATCATCCCTTCTGCCTGAGATGCATAGCCGCCACCGAATAGATTGGCGTGATTTAGAATGTGATAGAGGTTGTAGAGGGTTTTGCGGGTCTGGTAACCTTCGTCCAGAGGCCACGCTTCACTGTAAGCATCATAGAATTGGGTTGAGAAGCCACCAAAGAGTGACGTCATCGCCAGATCGGCTTCACGATCACCGTAATAGACTGCCGGATCGAAAATCACCGGGTTGCCAGCCTCATCAACGCCCTTGTTTCCTCCCCAGAGGTCACCATGCATCAGGGATGGTTCAGGGCTGTATGATTCAAAAAAGAGGCCCATATCGGCCATCAGGTGCTGCCCCTTGGTTTGCAGTGAACCTTTGAAGCCATTGGATGCGGCCAGATTCAATTGATAGCCTAGCCTGTGCTCCCGGTAGAACTCAACCCAGTCACTGCCCCATTGGTTGATCTGTGGTGTAGAGCCTATGGTATTATCCCTGAGCCAGCCAAAGCGATCAGATTGATATCTGTGCATCGCGGCGAACTGCTGGCCAAACAGGGCTTCACTATCACCACCGCCTCGACCGAACGGAATATACTCGGTAACGATCCATGCATAACCGTGTCCGGCACCACATAGAATCGGTTCGGGCACACGAATAACAGCGGGTTTTCGAAGCTCATGAAGACCTTCTGCCTCTGCCTCAAACATGGGGAGTAAACTCTCACGGTTAAGTTTTACGAAGTATCGGTTCTGTTCTGTCTCAATACGGTAGGCAGAGTTGATACTGCCGCCACTGACTGAACTTCTATCGATGATTTTTCCACTGCCCGCCGATTGCTCAAGCGATTCTGAAATCTGCTTCCAGGCAGCCTCAGGCGTCTTTTGAAACAGCATGACGATTGCGCCATTTGTGCATCACCATGGCCCGCCATCCGCACTGGACGCCGAAGTAGCCAATCACTGCTGAAATAGCACCCAGAGCAAAGCAGCCAAGCAGAAAAGGTTCCCAGATCAGGCTCATCTCATGCTGTAGCCACTCAAAGGAGAGTTCCATCTCAAAATGCTGAAGCTCTTCTCCGAGCAGTAGTGCGCCAAATTTATAAGCACCGTAAAACATGGGTGCCATGGTAAGTGGATTGGTAAGCCAGACCAGCACAACTGATAGAGGGAGGTTGGCATGAAACAGGATCGCCCCCCCCGCTCCCAGCACCATCTGGAAGGGAACCGGCATCCAGGCAAAAAAGAGGCCTACGGCAAACGCTTTAGCTACCGAACTGCAATTGAGATGCCATAGGTTGGGATTATGTAATAGTGTACCAAAACAACGTAAGTGCTTATGTTCCCTGATCTTTTTGTGATCAGGCATGAACCTTTTAAGCAGTCGTCTTGGCATGTTTTTGTTTAGTCCATTCTCGGAAAGACAGGTTGCGGTTTCTGGCACTGATGCCCTGGCTTCAGGTATCCCCAACCGCCCAGATCATGGAAACTGAGATCGGAGGCTTTTGTCTCTTCCGACATAATCTGAGAGAGCATCGCCTCGGCCTTTTTAGGCATAAATGGCGATAGCTGAAGTGCAACCAGACGCAGTGTTTCAACCAGATGATAAAGCACCGTATTCAGCCGTGCCTCACTGCCCGCTTTGGCCAGTCCCCAGGGCTGATTATCTTCAACATAGCGATTGCCGTGACGAACCACTGAGCTGATCCGCTCAAGTGCCAGATGGAAAGCCTGCCTGTTAAGCAACTCATCGACATCCTGCTGCATACCTACCGCATCAGCGATCAGGGCTCGATCACACGCCTCTTCTTCACCCTGCTCACCCAGAATGCCATCGTTGTACTTATTCAACATCGCCAGGCTTCGATTGAGAAGATTGCCAATATCATTGGCCAGCTCTGAGTTATAACGCTGCTTCAGCGCATCAAAGGAGAAATCACCATCCTGCCCGAACGGCACTTCACGCAGCATGAAATAGCGAATCGCATCGGCATCATAGTCGGCCAGAAGCTCGGCAGGACGCAGTGCGTTGCCGAGTGACTTACTCATCTTCTCACCTTCCACCGTCCACCAACCGTGTGCAAAAATACGTTTTGGCAGTGGCAACTCAGCAGCCATTAACATCGCACACCAGTAAACCGCATGAAAGCGAAGAATATCCTTACCGATCAACTGAACATCAGCTGGCCAATATTTAGGAATCTCATGATCAGGAAAGCCAAGTGCAGAAATATAGTTGGTCAGCGCATCAATCCAGACATAGATCACATGCTTCTCATCTCCCGGAACGGGAATGCCCCACGAAAATGTCGTCCTGGAAACAGAGAGATCGTGCAGGCCAGACTCAATAAAGCGTAGCACCTCATTTTTACGTGATTCAGGTGCGATAAAGTCAGGGTTAGCATTGATATGCTCAATCAATCGATCCTGAAAACCACTCAGACGAAAAAAGTAGGACTCTTCCTGAACCTTTTCTACTGGGCGTTTGCAATCAGGGCATGTTTTGGAATCCCAGGTTTCCGCCTCTTTAAGCTGGGTCTCCTTCCAGTAGGTCTCGCACGGTACGCAGTACCAATCTTCGTAAAAGCCTTTGTAGATGGTGCCGGCATTCTCAAGCCTGCGCCACATTCCCTGTACGCCCTTCTTATGCCGCTCTGAACTGGTACGGATAAAGTCATCGTTTGTTACTTCAAACTGGGGCCAGAGGCTCTCGTAGCGCTCTACAACGCTATTTGCCAACTCGATGGACTCAATTCCCTTGGCTTCAGCAGCCTGCTGTACCTTCTGCCCATGTTCATCCACACCAGTCAGGAAAAAAACGTCTCTGTTCGACATCCGCTGGTGTCTGGCCAGTACATCTGCAGCAATGGTGGTATAGATATGACCAAGATGCGGCTCATCATTCACATAGTAGATCGGTGTCGTAACATAGTATGGCTGCATGGATAGAGTAACCTGCTTCTGGATTTCGCCTAACTCTAACGACCCTTGCGCCGAATAACAGGCCTCAAATGATGATTTTCCAACCTACTCCACACTGACCTTAATGGTTTTACACATCGTTTCGCCATAAGAGGCGTGAATACCATTGGCAAACTGCAGTGTCAGGGTGTGCTCTCCCGGCTCAAGATTCAGAGTGGTCTCTGTCTGACCACCACCAAAATGTTTGTGCTTTGCATCTTTGGGAACCGTCTCCCCCTTGGCGATGCAGTCTCCATCAATAATCAGATGGTGATGGCCAGTTCCTTCAGCCACCTCTCCGGCTTTTTTAACATCCATGCCACATACGCTCATCTTAATAGTAAAGGGGCTGGAGAGACTGTCGCCATCACTCACACCCTTAAAATAGACCGCCTCTGAGCATCCGCTCAGTAAAAGAACTACAGCACCTGCTGCCATCACCTGCTTGATCATCACATTCTCTCCTTGAGTAAAAAAAATATATATAGACATAAGCTTAGCACAGGCTCCTCAACTCATATCAACCCTTCGTATTTTATGTTCAATGAATCACTCTAGATCGAAACGGCTCTTAAAAGTGTTCAGTTGCCACAGTGCGGTTAAGTTTTTCGATTAGCTTTGTGTGATGTTGATGATCTATATCGATAAAACCATGACGCAGCAGGAAGTCGATCACAACCAGGTTGCAGTTGGGCTTGAAAGCTTCACTATCACGCACGATATCAGCCACACTCTCTATCGGCATCAGCTCAAACCCGCCCACTTCACCATCGGTACAGCGAGGTATGAACATTTCTGGAAGCAGAAGGTCATAACAAAAAAGCGTGTCATCTCTCAGGCCCCGCTCCACCTCACAACAGTAGCTGATACCCCCTACCGCTCTGGCCTTAGCAGCCAGCAGTGGTGAGATGTCGGCCTCCTCCCTGCACTCCTTGATCAGATTCTCCTGTAATGAAATCGCGTGTGGTAGACCGCCTGCGACCAACTGATCCAGCCGATCGGGAAACACTTTGCGATCTGAAGCCCTGCGCCCAATCCACATCATCAGACCGTCAGAGGTTTGAACATAACCATTGAGATGCTGACCAAAGGCGCGGATACCGAATTGCGACACCACAGCCCGATCAATCTGAAATGCAGCAGGCGCTCCATACTCTGTTAGAACAGGATACATCTCGCCCATGAGATGAACCGCTCCAGACTTAGCCATCTGCCTCAGCACGTCAGTCACAGCTGAGGAGCGAGCATCGAACCCTTCAAGTGACCGATTCAGCATCACACTCTCGGGTGTCACAACAAAACAGGCAGGAAAGTCGGCCAATTGCTCGGCAAAAGCGTGCCGAACCCACCCCATACGCTGACCATCTACCATCAGCGGCAGAAAGTTGTTGGGACTCCAGCGATTCAGTGCTTGAATATGGTCAATATATGCCATCAGTCTCTACAAGTTTAATGTATTAAGTTGCTGCAACGTTAAGAACTGATCGAAGTTGAAGCAGCAGCGCCATCAATGCAGGACCTGCACGTAGACTATGACGCACCACCTCCCGTGGCCATGCTGCTACAGACCACATGGTCTTTAACAAGTCTTCACGATCTGAAAACTGCTCAATGCCCTGAAGTGCTTTCTCACTCTCCTGCAGAACCACATCAACAATCAGGTCATGGGGGATTAGATTCAGATGGCTATCAAGCCAGGATTGTAGATCACCCACATCTGCCCGCTGGACATCTTTCAGCAGCATTCGCCATCTGATCAACCCATCAGCTACAGATGCATCCTGCAGACAAGCAACATGCCCAGGACGACCACTGGCGATCTCCAAGGCCAGTTTTTTGGAATCATCAGAGAAATCCATCTCAGCCAACACAGTGTTCATGTGAGTGTCGCTGAGTGGAGCGCAGTGTCCCAACATGCAGCGAGACCGGATTGTGGCTGGAAGGCGTGTCAGGTCGTGACATGCCATCAGAAGAAGGCTTCCCGAAGTGGGCTCCTCTAGTCCTTTAAGCAGGGCATTGGCAGCCTGAATATTCATTGTCTCTGCATCATCAAGAAACACAACACGCTTTTCACTCTCCATGCCACTGAGTGAAAGAAATGAGAGAACTTCGCGGATTTGATCAACAGAGATATCCCGTTTCTTCTCCAACCGTTCCACACTGACGAAGTCAGGATGAGAACCGGCTCTCAGCATGCAGCAGGCATGGCATTCGCCACACGCCTGACCATCTGAAGCCCTCTTCTCACAGAGATAAAGTGCAGCCATTGCCATCGCTTGGGTCGCCTTGCCAATCCCCTTCACACCATAGATCAGCCAGGCATGATGAAGTTTTTGATTGTTCAGGCCAGTGACAAAACGCTCATGCAGTGCCTCATGTCCCAGAGCAGAAGTGAAACTCACGTCATGCCTCTTGCACTGAATGTGGCCTGAACCTGCTCCTGCACATGTTCAATGGCCTCTGACGCATCAATACGTGCAATGCGCTTAGCATGAGTTTTGTGAAGCTCAGCAAAAGCCGCATGCACGGACTCATGAAATGACTGCGCCTCTTCATCAAGCCTCGTGCTCTCTTCACCCATGCTGCTACGACTTCTGATCCTGTGCAGGGCTTCTGATACGGGAAGATCAAACCAGAGCGTAAGATCGGCAGACACACCCGCCTCTGCAAACTTAAGCATGGCAGCAAGTCCATCAAGATCAGCCAGCTTTCGCCCAGCCAGTTGATATGCCATGGTGGAATCAGAGAAGCGATCACACAACACCCATGCACCTCTATCCAGTGCAGGAATAATCACCTCTCTTACATGTTGGGCTCGATCAGCCAGAAAGAGAAAGAGTTCGCACTCAGGAACAGGCAGGTATTCGCCCTCAAGAAGAAGGCTACGGATCTCACTGCCAAGCGGTGTATCACCCGGCTCGTGTGTGACAACCACTTCATGACCAAGCTCTCGCAACCAATCCGCAGTCATACGTAGCTGGGTGCTCTTTCCGGACCCGTCTCCACCCTCTAATGTGATCAGCCGTCCATTACTGTTGCTCATTTGGTACTCCTGACCCCTCATTTTTTTGCCAGACCCACTCGCCTGTCACCTCTACACTCAAATGCTGCGGAAGCGAATCCAGCCACCGGTAGAGATCATCCCGTTGATCCAGTGTTGTCCAGAACTGCTGCCTCTTTTTTTCAGGATCAAAGCAACGGATGATTGCCAGCCCATCTTCACCCTGTAGAAGACTCTGGAGTCGTATAGCCTGTGGTGCAGGCAGCAGAAATTCAACTATGATCACATCACTGCTCACTTCTGTTTTCGGTTCCTTGCACGTTCAATGTTTATCCACTTTTTCACGTTAGCCTTATGCCCTTCATGAGTTGACGCAAATGCATGCCCACCCGTGCCATCAGCGACAAAATAGAGATAGGAGACATCTGCAGGTGCGGCCGCTGCTCGAAGACTTGCTGCGCCAGGGTTGCATATCGGTGTGGGTGGCAGACCTCTTCTAGTATAACTATTCCACGGCGTATCGGTAGAGAGGTCTTTTCTTCGGATGTTGCCTGAAAATGATCCATCTCTTCGCCAGATGCCATAAATCACTGTTGGATCCATCTGTAGCGGCATACCAATCTCAATTCTGTTTCGAATCGCTGCAGATACCAGCGGTCGCTCAGCATCCACACGCGTCTCCTTCTCAATGATGGAGGCGACAATTCGCAGTCTCTCAGCGTCCATTCGATCGGTTGTTAGCGAAGCGATGATTTTTCTCTGAGCAGTGATCATCTGCTCAAGCACTGAGGCCGGGTCCAGCGGTTTTGCGTAACTATAAGTCTCAGGCAGAAGTTTACCCTCCCACTCCTGATCAGGCAGCACCTCTTCCATTGCCATACGCCAACCTTTCAAACTGCTATTGGTTCTCTCTGCAAGAAGCTCCAACACATCATGTGTACGAAGCCCTTCAGGCACTGTCACCTGAAACTGCAGCACCTCACCCTGTTCAATCTTCTTCAGTACATCCCAGAGGCTAAGTTCTCCCTCAAAATGGTAGAGACCCACCTTCAGTGATCCGGACTTGCCTGTCAGTCGTGTAATCAGTTTAAAAACCAGTTTTGAATCAATCACCCCTGCACTCTCAAGAGTGCTGGCAATCTGCGATGAGCCCGAACCCGGTTCAATCGCAACATCTACACCGTCAACACTCTGCTTTCCCGTCACCTCAAACCAGGTCATGAAGATCAACAGTAGTGGTAGTAGAGCCCATATTTTTTTCCAATCGCTGGTCACAGTCCCTTCACTCCCTTTTCATCTCTCAGTGGCTGGTAGAGCATCTCAAACGCATCGTGATTCACATTCATTTCTCGGCCATCAACACTGCTTACCGGCTGCACAAAATAACCACTGTTGGTCAGCGCTATCGCTTCACATTCATCCAGCCATATCTGAGGACAGGCAACTTCATGAACAGCTGCATGCGTGACAAGATGATTGCGGATCACCCCCGGCAGGACTCCCCCGCTTTCGCACTCCGGTGTATACCATTTCTCATGATGATAGATCATTACGTTTGCGGTCATCGTGGAGAGAATGGCGCTACCTGAACAGATCAACGGCATATTGGAGGGTTCCATACCCTCGTTTTTCCAGAGTTGGTAAGCTCTCAATGTATCGCTGTAATCACTTGAAAACTTGGCACTTTTTGTATTCAAGGCAAAAGGCCAGTTGACACTCTGCAACTCAACAGGATCTATGGATGGAGCGTATGGTTGACTCTGAATATAGAGATCAACGCCTTTTGAACTGGATTTAAGTCCCCATGGGGCTACACCGCCAGAGAGGGTGATGCGTACCAGTGAGTCATTACCGGAAGAGGCTGCAGCCTTAAGAGATGCCTGATAGACAGAGTCTATCTGGTCACTACTCAACCTAATTCCAAACTCTGACAAGCCGCTTGCGAGGCGAGCCATATGTTGCGGCCAGCCAAAGATATCACCACTGATCACTCTGAATGTCTCAAAGCATACTTCACCGTAAGCAAAGCCACGATCCAGCTCTTCAGAGTGATGAATATTAAATTCTGCCTTGGTCACACGCCCACCTTCATGATATAACGCCGCATGCCGAAGTTATACCTTGATGCCATCGAACACGCACGCGTCTATGAGGTCGCACGTGAGACTCCGCTAGAGCTCGCACCAAAACTCTCTGCCCGCCTGCATAATGAAGTGCTCTTCAAGCGGGAAGATCTGCAACCTGTTTTCTCATTTAAGCTGCGTGGTGCCTACAACAAAATAGCACAGCTCAGTGATGAAGAGTGTGAGCGCGGTGTGATCTGCGCTTCGGCAGGAAACCATGCACAGGGCGTTGCTCTGAGTGCGAAAAAGCGTGGTATCAAAGCAACAATCGTCATGCCACGCACAACACCGGATATCAAAGTGAAGGCTGTTGAATCGATGGGAGCAACAGTAGTACTGGCTGGCGATAGTTACTCCGACACCAGCATCCACGCCTACCGGCTACGGGATGAGACCAACATGGTCTTCATTCACCCATATGATGATCCTGAAGTGATTGCCGGACAGGGAACTATTGCTGAAGAGATACTACGCCAGTCAGCCAATGATATGGATGTTGTATTTATCCCTATCGGTGGTGGCGGACTGGCAGCTGGCATGTCGCTCTACCTTAAACACTACTCCCCCAACACTAAGATCATCGGTGTAGAACCGGTTGATTCAGCAGCCATGCATGACTCCATCAAGGCTGGCGAACGTGTTGTTCTCGATCAGGTCGGTATCTTTGCCGATGGCGTTGCCGTTAAACAGGTGGGAGAACACACCTTTGACCTGGTACGCAAATATGTCGATGAGATTTTACTGGTGGATACCGATGAGATCTGTGCGGCCATCAAAGATATCTATGACGATTCCCGAACCATCATGGAACCAGCCGGTGCGCTCGCTGTAGCAGGTATGAAAAAGTATGTTCAGCAGCATAAGCTGCAAGGCAAAGTTCTGGCTTGCATCAACAGTGGCGCCAACATGAATTTTGATCGCCTGCGTCACGTAGCAGAGCGAACTGAAGTTGGAGAACGTCGGGAAGCACTTTTTGCCGTCACGATTCCGGAAAAACCTGGAGCATTCCTCACCTTCTGCAAACTGTTGGAACAGCGATCCATCACTGAATTTAACTACCGCATCTCCAGCCGGAATGAGGCACATGTCTTTGTCGGCATCAGCATCCAGAGCAGTGATGAAAGTGGACAGATTCAGGAGTTGCTGGAGAAGAACGAATATCCGGTGATCAATCTGCTTGATAACGAACTGGCCAAACTGCATGTCCGGCACATGGTGGGTGGTAAAAGTCATCTGGTAGAGCATGAATCACTCTACCGCTTCGAATTTCCAGAACGCCCAGGTGCACTGCTCGACTTCCTGACCCAACTCGCGGGCCGCTGGAACATCTCACTATTCCACTATCGCAATCACGGCGCTGCATTTGGCAGAGTATTGGCAGGTATGGAGGTTAAAGAGTGCGATAAAGCCGAATTTCAGAGCTTTCTCGACCATCTCGGCTATTCCTATGTGAATGAGGATGAGAATCCAGCCTTTAAACTATTCCTATAACAGCTGAATGTATTTCAAAAAAAAGGGCTGAATCAGCCCCTTTTTTTGTTCTATAATCTCTTACTGCAACTCAT
>Ga0316187_10000760_pt1 | contig 26372 bp, 23 predicted proteins | sample CroRivburrow1_MG_FD_204927 | JGI IMG/M metagenome (GOLD analysis project Ga0316187, IMG submission 204927) | Coastal sediment microbial communities from Maine, United States - Cross River worm burrow 1 | ecosystem: Environmental > Aquatic > Marine > Coastal > Sediment | place: USA: Maine...
GTGTTGGGCAGCTATTCCGTACCAATACCAATGCTCGAATTAATACTGGTGATGGAATGGCTATGGCCTTGAGGGCAGGCATACCTGTACAAGATATGGAATTTTTTCAATTCCACCCTACGGGTATTGCGGGTAAAGGAATGTTGATTACTGAAGGTGTACGCGGAGAAGGAGGTTACCTTTTAAATAGTGAAGGTGAAAGGTTTATGGAGCGATATGCTCCTCATGCCAAGGATCTGGCCAGTCGTGATGTGGTTAGTCGGTCTATAGCAACTGAAATTAGAGAAGGTTTGGGATGTGGACCTGATAAAGACCACGTTTTGTTAAAATTGGATCATCTAGGGTCGGACATAATAAAGAAACGACTACCTGGTATTCGTGATATGGCAATGACTTTTGCGCATATTGATCCTATTGAAAAACCAATTCCTGTGTTCCCAACAGCACATTATACCATGGGGGGGATTCCGACCAATAGGTTTGGGCAGGTTGTCGAACCCGTGGGAAGAGGTGGGGAAGATGTTGTGCCTGGATTATACGCAGTAGGTGAGTGTGCCTGTGTATCTGTACACGGTGCGAATCGTTTGGGGGGTAATTCCTTGCTCGATATTGTTGTTTTCGGACGTGCTGCGGGCAACCATATTATCGAATATCTAAAAGAAAATCGATACCATAAACCATTAAATGAGGGCAATATTGAAAAAGCGCTGCAACGTCTTGCGCGCTGGGATAAGCCTGGCGATGGAGAATCAGTCGATGATTTGCGTAGGGAAATTCAAAGAGTCATGGAACTGTATTGTGGTGTCTTTAGAGACAAACAGGTTCTCGGCGAGGGAGTAAAGATTGTGAAGGCGCTGGAATCACGAGTTAAAAACGCGCGCATTACGGATCATAGCAAGGTGTTTAATACAGCTAGAATTGAAGCCTTGGAACTAGAAAACCTAATGGAATTGGCCTTAGCGACTGTCGTTAGTGCCGAAGCACGTGAGGAGAGTAGAGGGGCCCATTCGCGTATAGATTTTCCGGAACGTGATGATGAGAAATGGTTAAAACACAGTTTATTTTACAAGGAAGCTTATCGTCTCGATTATAAACCAGTTCGACTGAAACCACTGTCGGTTGAGTCTTTCCCTCCAAAGGCCAGAGTATACTAATATGGGCGCCCATATGAAATTTTTGATCTATCGATACGACCCAGAAAAAGATCAAAAACCTTATATGCAGGAATTTATCCTCGATAATGTGGATAAAGATCAGATGCTTCTAGATGCGCTCTTGGAAATAAAAGCCAAATTGGATGAGTCGCTAAGCTTTCGACGTTCTTGTGGTGAAGGTGTCTGTGGTTCCGATGGAATGAACATTAATGGACGTAATGGTTTAGCCTGTATAACGCCGCTAAAATCACTTAAAGAACCCATTGTTGTCCGGCCTTTGCCAAGTTTGAGTGTCATTCGTGACCTTATTGTTGATATGAGCGCATTTTATCATCAATATCGAGCGGTTAAACCCTATTTGATTGTGCACGATCCTGTACCTGAAGTAGAATGGTTGCAAACTCCAAAAGACAGAGACAAACTTGATGGTTTATATGAATGTATATTATGTGCCTGTTGTACAACTTCATGCCCTTCTTTCTGGTGGAATCCGGATAAATTTCGTGGGCCAGCGGCACTGTTGCAGTCGTGGCGCTTTTTAGCGGACACCAGGGATCAAGCAACCGGGGAAAGATTGGAGGAGTTAGAAGGTGCCTATAGGGTATTTCGCTGTCATACAATAATGAATTGTGTGGATGTGTGTCCTAAGGGTCTTAATCCAACCGAAGCCATTGGCAACATAAAAAAACTTATGCTTAGTCATTTAGTATAATCCTCGCGTGGTCTTTTATACTATGAGCGTAGCTACTCTTACCTATCTGCCCATTAGTAGGTTGATCGCGGTTAAAACCGCTCCTACAGAACATTGGCACATTTGTAGGAGCGGTTTTAGCCGCGAATAATCCCGATGGTCCAAGCGGGTGAGCCGAAACCTATGAGCGAAAATAAAAATACGAAATCTTCTAATAACGATATTGCGAGATTATTTTGGCAATGTCGCAGAGGCATGTTGGAGCTGGATATCCTATTACAGAATTTCCTGGAAGAAAATATTCAAAACCTTAGCCAAAAAGAATTAGAAACCTTTAGAACACTATTGAAAAATCCGGATAATCTCTTGTTAGAATATTTGATGGGGCGAACTATACCGGTGGATAAGGAAATAGCCAGTGTCGTCGACAGAATTAGAAAAACACCTTGTACTTAAGCTCCATCCGTCAAAGATTCTACTATCTATAGTTATTGTAATTAATTTGCTAGCGCTTATTGTAATTTTATTGCTGCCAATGGGGTTTCAGTATAAATTCGTATTTGTGATTTTGATATGTACCAATTGTATTTATTTTTTTAATAAATACGGTTGGTTGATCCGCTTTACTTCAGGCATTAGTAGAATACCGTTTTTTTTACAAAAGTTGGTAGTTATACAGCAACCGATAGTTCAAATTCGTTATAAAGGTGATAATGAATGGCAGTTGCAAGCTTGCTCAGGCAAGCCGCTAGCGGCTAAATTGTCGGGTTCGAGTTATAGTGGTTTGAATTTTGTGATTCTAAAATTTAAGATAAGTAATGTGTCTTGGTTATTGCGCACATTATCGGTAGTAATTATTAAAGATGGTATCGATTCTGTGAGTTTCAGACACTTGCGGATTCATCTTCGGTTAACGTTAAATCCAACTTAGGAAAATTTGCTGGAACTAAAACAGTATTTTTCTTTTCTGTATCATCATTCCGATTGGGGTAGTCCAGTGTGTAATGTAGCCCTCTACTTTCCTTTCGAGTCATTGCCGATCGAATTATAAGTTCCGCGACCATTAAAATATTCCGTAACTCAATCAAATCGTTGGTGACGCGGAAATTGCTATAGTATTCATCGATTTCACGTGATAATAAGTTAACTCTCCGCATTGCCCGTTCCAGTCTTTTATTGGTTCTTACAATACCTACATAGTCCCACATGAATCTCCTGATTTCTTCCCAGTTATGGGCAACTACAATTTCTTCATCAGAGTCTGTAACCCGGCTTTCATCCCATTCATCTATGGGGGGTATTGCGCAAGGCTCTTTGATTTTTTTGTTTATATCTTGCGCGGCAGCTGCTGAAAAGACCAAGCATTCTAACAAAGAGTTACTTGCCATACGGTTTGCTCCGTGCAGGCCGGTAAACGCGGATTCGCCAATAACATATAAGTTATCTATATCACTTTTACCATTTTTATCAGTGACTACGCCACCGCAAGTGTAATGAGCTGCAGGTACAACGGGTATGGGTTCTTTAGTCATATCAAAGCCAAAAGAAAGGCAGCGTTCATAAATGTTGGGAAAATGACTTTTTATGAAATCAGCCGGTTTAAAACTGATGTCTAGGTAAACGCAATCTAAACCAAATCGCTTCATTTCATGATCGATGGCTCTTGCAACAATATCGCGCGGAGCCAACTCAGCGCGCGGGTCGACTGGCTCCATAAAATGCGTACCATCGGGTAACAACAGCTTTGCCCCTTCGCCCCTTACGGCTTCACTAATCAAGAATGATTTTGCGTGAGGGTGGTAAAGGCAAGTTGGGTGAAATTGGATAAATTCCATGTTCGCCACACGGCAACCCGCTCGCCAGGCCATGGCGATACCATCGCCTGTGGAGACATCAGGATTAGTGGTAAAGAGGTAAACCTTACTGGCACCACCGCTGGCAAGTATGACAAATTTCGCACTAAACACATCCACATGCCCCGAATTACGGTTAAGTACGTACGCGCCAATGACTTTGGCACCTTGTCGGTTTTTAGTAGGTCTTGTGATAAGGTCAACCGCGATGTGTTGTTCGAATATTGCAATATTGGAGTGATTGCGAACTTGCGCAATGAGTGTATTTGAGAGTTGCCGACCCGTTGCGTCGTCAGCATGTATAACCCTTCTATGGCTATGACCGCCTTCTTTGGTCAAATGAAAATCGGATATTCGATTATTATTGGTCTCGCGCGTAAATGACATACCGGAGTCTAATAGCCACTTGATCTGGTTTTTACCTTGGCTTACTGTTGATCTAACAATATCTTCATCACATAAGCCAGCTCCAGCATTTATTGTATCGGCAATATGAGATTCGATAGAATCATTGGGATCTAATACGGCTGATATTCCGCCTTGAGCATAGTTGGTTGAGCCCTCGTTTACAGCAGCCTTGGATATTATTGCTACCTGAGCGTTGTCAGCTATGCGCAAAGCTGTGCTTAGGCCCGCCGCACCGCTGCCGATTATTAGTATATCAAATTGATTTTGTGTGCTCATTTTTACAAGAGACGCTTTAATCACAAGGATTAACTTGGATATTTAATGTAAATATCGTACCTTAGATTACATGTTTACTGCAGATAATTAAATACATTAAGGGCCATATTTTACCTTAATACCCCCGATACTAATTAATATAGTATCTATAAACAAGAGGATATCGGTAATGTTTAAAGCAATATGTGCGTAATTTGTATGATATTAAGTTGATAAGTTTAGGGTCGAAAACATCGAATTACGACTTTTGTGGGGAATTTTAGCCACTACCAAGCATTGAGATGGTGTAATTGCTGGTTATATTAATAATATTTCACTGAAACCCTCCCAAATTAATGTGATTTTGCGTATGATTGCCACCGTTATATGAAAATCTAACAAGAATCGGTTATCAAATGACAAATTTTAAGAACTATCTTATTTTGAGATTGTCTAGGAATGTAAGGCGCACATAAGAACGTCTTGCCAATAAAGGGGTTTTGGCCCATATGGGCGAACAAAGTATTGATCAATCGCTAATAGAGCGAGTGCAAAGAGGAGATAAATCAGCATTTGATATTCTTGTGCGTAAGTACCAGCATAAGGTCATCAAATTGGTATCTCGATTTATTAAAGATCCTGATGAAGCTCAAGATGTGTCGCAAGAAGCATTTTTAAAGGCCTATCGAGCGTTGCCAAAGTTTAGAGGTGATAGTGCGTTTTATACCTGGATGTATCGTATTGCTATCAATACAGCGAAAAATTATCTGGTAGCCCAAAAACGACGTCTACCAAATGTTGATATTGAAGTTCAAGATGCGGAACAATTTGAGGGTGATTCTGCTCTAAAAGAATATGCGACACCGGAAAGTGTTTTGCAAAAGGATGAAATAGAAGAAGCGGTCTTTTCAACTATTGAGCAACTCCCCGGAGATTTGAAAACAGCTATCACTTTGCGTGAAATTGAAGGTTTAAGTTACGAAGAAATTGCAGAAGCAATGGAATGCCCAGTTGGTACGGTAAGATCGCGTATATTTCGAGCGCGGGAAGCGATTGATAAAGCGCTAAAACCCTTGCTTAGTCATGAATAAGGTTTTTCTAGAATTGGGTTAGTCGGAGTCAGGTAATAAAAATATGACAAATAAAATACAAGAGCAGTGCTCCTGCTTAATAGATGGCGAGCTGAAAGAGTCTGAATGTTGTGTGGTTTTAGATGAAATCAGCGATAATCCAGAATTGAAGCAGGATTTACACCGATATTATTTAATCAGAGACGCGATCCGCACCAATCTTCCTGGTGTTATTAACACAAATTTTTCACAATCCGTCATGGATGCACTTGAATCTGAGCCTACGATCCTGGCGCCTACTTTTAATACAGATACTGCAAAAGAGTCTTCTCTCGAATCCTCCGCAAGGAAAGACAATATTTTGTCTCATGCACGCTTTTATAAGCGTGCAGCAAGTTTTGCCATTGCAGCTTCAGTAGCCACCATTGCTGTTTTTACATTTAGCTCTACAAATACTGTTGAACAGGCAACTAGTGAACTTGCGCAAATGCCGGATAGCAGCGAATTTATTCGATTAAGCAAATCAAAATCTGTTGCACCTAAAACCATGGATATGCGGTCACCTGAACCGCATTTGACGGAAAATGTTTTGGTTTCCCAACCACTTAGTAGTATTCCGTTGACAGCAAAATCACCTATTAGCAACAATGATCATCAGATTAGCAACTATGATCATCAGATTCAACGATATATTATTAATCACAATCAACAAATTTCCAGTTCTAGATTACAAAGTGTAATGCCCTATGCAAGAATCGTTGTGACGAAAACGAACAAGCAGATACAGGTACAGGACCAAGCTCAGCAGTGATTCGTTATATTTGTATAAGTTTATTTTCCATTGCTTGCGCGAGTGCCTCTGGGTCTGAGCCAGTCTCTGCACTTCAATATTTGAACAAAATGGCAAGTGCAATACAAACGCTCAACTATCACGGCACAGTGGTTTATTTGCAGAATGAACAAATTGAGTCAATGAAAATTGTTCATAAGATTGGGGCGCAAGGAGAAACGGAACGAGTTATTTATTTAAGTGGTGAAGCGCGAGAAGTCATAAGAACTAACGATGTAGTCACTTGTTATTTTTCCGACAGTCAATCTGTTTTAGTCGATAAACAGCGTTTTAAAAACTACTTAATACCGAGCCAAATTGAAAATTATGATGACTTTGCTCTAAATTACGTTTTTTTGCTTGACGGAGAAGATCGAGTTGCGGGTAAAAAAGCTCAAGTTGTAGTAATAAATCCCAAAGACAGGTATCGTTATGGTTATAAATTGTGGTTGGATAAATCCAATTGGTTATTATTAAAATCAGAAATGCGAAACGCGCATGGAAAAATTATGGAACAACTCATGTTTATCGATGTTCACGTGGTTGAATCCATTCCAGAGAATATGTTGAAACCTGATATAGCTAGCGAAAAATTCACCTGGTTTAATGGTGAATTAGCTAATGGCGACGAAACTCATCGAAAAATGGATGGTTTGGGATGGCATGCTAACAATCTGCCTAGCGGCTACTCCATTAAAGATCATTATAGTCAAGCTATACCTGGCAGTAATACACCTGTTGAACATATGGTGATTAGCGATGGTTTGGCAACTGTTTCCGTATATATTGAGCCTTTCAGTGCCGAAAGCCAAACCTTTGTCGGTGCTTCCAATATGGGGGCAACTAATATATTTGGATCAATTCTTGATGATTATCATGTAACCGTAGTAGGCGTAGTGCCGCAACCTACGGTTCAGATAATTGCAAACTCAATTCGCCATGGCAAGGTTGCAGAAAATCATTGATAGAAGAACAAGCCAGAGTAGTAAAAACTGCACAAGGTAAGGTATTGGTTGAAACACAACGTTCATCCACATGTGGGCAATGCTCTGCGAAAAATGGTTGTGGTACTCATGTTTTGCAAAAAGTTTTAGGTAAGAAACGCAACTATATCTATGTTAATTCTAATTTGCCTGTTGAAGTTGGTGATATTGTTATTATAGGGCTACACGAATCTGCCTTGGTGCGTGGTTCTTTGGCGGTTTATTTATTACCAATCATCGGATTTGTAATTTTTGGTCTAGGGGGCGAACTTTTAGGGCCTCAATTGTCATTTATTAATACAGACCATTTAAGTGTGTTTGCTGCTTTTGTAGGATTAGCACTGGCCGGAGTATGGATACGGTTCTATAGTGGGACCTTAATTAATAACCCGAATTACCAGCCAAATTTATTGCGCCGTTATGGTGAAACAGAAATAAATTCAGTGAATTGAATTAAATAAACTACTGTTGCTATTATGCAAAAATCTAGTAATTTCAGAGCTATAAATACAGAAATAGGAGTGGGTATGAACTTAAGTAAGACCAATGAGTTTAAACAATTGGTTTGGTTAGTGGTACTGATCATCCTGTGCGGCACCTTCGCAAATGTGCAGGCACGTAATTTGCCAGATTTTACCGAGCTTGTAGAAGACTACAGCACTGCTGTAGTAAATATCAGTACGTCTCAAAAGATCAAACACCCGCAAGTTCGCAAACATCAAAAAGCACCGGAGCAAATTCCTGAAGGACCCTTAGGTGATTTGTTTAAACATTTTTTTGGTGAAGAAGGTGAGCGTGGTGACTTTGATGATTTTGATGCGAAATCTCTTGGTTCTGGTTTTATAATATCCGCTGATGGCTTTGTATTAACAAATCGTCATGTTATTAAAGATGCAAGTGAAATCATAGTACGCCTTAGTGATAGGCGCGAATTGGAGGCTAAAATAATTGGTAGTGATCCACGGAGCGATATCGCATTATTGAAGATTGAAGCAGAAGATCTTCCCGTTGTAAAAATAGGGAACTCAAAATCTCTAAAAGTGGGTGAATGGGTGTTGGCAATAGGTTCACCTTTTGGATTTGATCACTCGGTAACAGCGGGTATTGTTAGTGCTAAGGGCCGAAATTTACCACGTGAGAATTATGTTCCTTTTATTCAAACCGATGTTGCCATAAATCCGGGTAACTCTGGTGGCCCTTTATTTGATCTAGATGGTAATGTGGTTGGGATAAACTCACAAATCTACAGCCGAACAGGTGGATTTATGGGGCTATCTTTCGCAATTCCCATAGATATGGCAATGAATATTGTTGATCAACTAAAGAGTACCGGGCATGTCGCTCGTGGCTGGCTTGGTGTACTTATACAAGACGTTACTCGCGAATTGGCTGAATCCTTTGGAATGGCCAAACCTCGCGGTGCGCTAGTTGCAAAAGTTTTGCCTGATAGCCCGGCCGAAAAATACGGTTTCCAAGTAGGAGATGTTGTTTTAAGGTTTGATAATCAAGATATTATTCGGTCCTCTGATCTGCCTCCAGTAGTTGGAGTAAGTCCCGTCGGTAAAGCGGTAAATGTTGAGATTCTACGAAATGGCAATACCAAGACCTTGAATATTAAATTAGGGGAGCTTCCTGACGATGATTCTGTGCTAGCCAGCAATGATCCTGAAACGAGCAAAAGTAACCGGATGAATGTTACTGTATCTGATTTGAGCGACGACCTACGTAAAAAACTGGATATCAAGGAAAATGGAATAATTGTATTGGATATTGGTCCTGGACCGGCTAAAAAAGCGGGCATTAGAAAGGGTGATGTAATTTTAATGGTTAATAATATAGATGTCATTAACAACAAACAATTCAGTGAGTTAGTAGATAAGCTGCCCGCTGACAAGTCGGTGCCTATGTTGATACAAAGAAGAGGTGGCCCTGTATTTCTGGCCCTCAAATTAGTGGATGGTGATTGATTTTCTAAAGAGTTTCTTTTGATGAATCCTTTTTATTACTCGCTTAACTTTGGATAGACTAAATCTGAGGTTAAGTGGGTGATAATCTGAAGGTAACGAAATATTAACCTATCTTATTGATGTTCCTTATATATTTTCTTGCGAATGTCTCCTGTCTCTGTATTTGCCTAAACGATGTTGTGCTATAGGCGCTTGAAAAAAACATAATAAATTAATACTTCTATATATTCTTGCTGCAAATTATTCACTCAATGTGAAAATATGACTCAGCTATTGATATGAGCACGCAAGAATATGAGGTACACTAGTCGGTTTTATCAATGCCAAATGCTATGGGCGCGTAATTTATGAATGTGTCCTTAATACTAGGCCACGTAAAGGTGTGTTAGGTTTTATATATGCATAAACAAGAAAACATACGGAATTTCTCGATAATCGCCCACATCGATCATGGAAAATCAACATTGGCTGACAGATTCATTCAGTATTGTGGTGGATTAGACGCGCGCGAAATGTCTGCACAAGTTTTGGATTCCATGGACCTTGAACGAGAACGTGGGATAACCATAAAAGCACAGAGTGTGGCCTTGAACTTTAATTCTGAAGACGGTAAAACATATCATTTAAATTTTATTGATACGCCAGGACATGTTGATTTTTCGTACGAAGTTTCCAGATCTCTAGCTGCGTGTGAAGGTGCGTTGTTAGTAGTAGATGCGTCTCAAGGAGTTGAGGCTCAAAGTGTGGCTAATTGTTATACTGCCATTGAGCAAGGTTTAGACGTAATGCCTGTCCTTAATAAAATCGATTTACCAGCCGCAGATTGTGATCGAGTGATTCAAGATATAGAAGACGTAATCGGAATTCCAGCCCATGATGCTCAACAGGTTAGCGCAAAAAGTGGTATCGGAATCCAAGAATTATTGGAGGCATTGGTAAAACGAATTCCAGCTCCTAAGGGCGACAACAACGCAGCATTGAAGGCCTTAATCATCGATTCGTGGTTTGACAGTTATCTTGGCGTGGTATCGCTTGTCAGGGTGAAAGAGGGATGCTTAAAAAAAGGCCAAAAATTTATCGTCATGTCTACGGGCAGAACGCATGTAGTCGATAAATTAAGTATTTTTACACCCAAACGCGTAGATGTTAATAGCCTAAATACTGGTGAAGTAGGTTGTGTTATTGCTGGAATGAAGGATATCGAAGGTGCACCTGTAGGGGATACACTTACCCAGGCGGACAAACCAGCAAGTGTACCTCTACCTGGATTTAAGCCATTGCAACCACAAGTATTCGCCGGTTTGTATCCCATTAGTTCAGCGGATTATGAAGATTTACGCGATGCCCTAACTAAATTACGTCTGAATGATGCGGCTTTATTTTACGAACCGGAATCTTCACAAGCCTTAGGTTTGGGTTTTCGTTGTGGTTTTCTGGGCATGTTGCACATGGAAATTATCCAAGAGCGACTGGAACGTGAATATGACCTGGATTTAATTACCACCGCACCCACTGTCGTGTTTGAGGTATTAACCAGCAAAAATGAAGTAATAAAGGTCGACAATCCGGTTAATTTACCCGAGGCTAATCAAATCATAGAGGTTCGCGAACCGATAATCAATGCAAATATTTTATTACCCCCAGACTATTTAGGTAATGTGATTGGATTGTGTGAAGAGAAAAGGGGTGTGCAAAAAAATATGCAATACCTGGGCAATCAGGTGTCCCTAGATTATGAGTTACCGATGAATGAAGTCGTTTTGGATTTTTTTGATCGCTTAAAATCGGTTAGTCGTGGTTACGCGTCGCTTGATTATCATTTTGCCAGGTTTGAGCCTGCGAATCTTGTTAAGTTAGATATTCTAATTAATGGCGAAAGAGTGGATGCACTTTCAGTCATTGTGCATAAAGATCAAGCACAATATAGAGGAAGAGAGTTGGCGGAGAAGATGCGTGAGATAATTCCACGACAAATGTTTGATGTGGCAATTCAAGCGGCTATTGGGGCGCATATTATTGCCAGATCCAATGTTAAGGCATTACGTAAAAATGTTACTGCTAAGTGTTATGGTGGTGATGTTTCTCGAAAGAGAAAGTTACTAGAAAAACAAAAAGCAGGTAAAAAGCGCATGAAACAAGTGGGAAAAATTGAAATCCCACAAGAGGCGTTTTTAGCTGTATTACAAGTAGGAAAAAAATAATATGCACTTTGATTTTCCAGCAATAATGGTACTTGCCGTATTATTCACTGGCTCTGTTTGGTTATTAGATGTTCTTTTATGGTTACCAAAAAGAAAACTACGCGCACAAGCTTTGGCTAGCAAAGATAAAAGTTTGTTAGGAAGCAAACTGGAAGAAGAACAGGATAAGCTATTAAAAGAACCCATAATAGTCGAATACTCCAGGTCATTATTTCCCGTTATCTTTATTGTTTTAGTATTGCGATCCTTTATGGTAGAACCGTTTCGAATACCTTCTGGGTCAATGATGCCGACCTTGTTGGTTGGTGATTTTATCTTGGTGAATAAATACGCCTATGGTATTAAATTACCTGTAATTCATACTAAAATATTGGATGTGGGTGAGCCTAAACGCGGTGACGTCATGGTATTTAGATTTCCAAAAGATCCATCTATTGACTATATTAAACGAGTAATAGGAATCCCAGGCGACAAGATTCAATATAAAAATAAACAGATATTACTAAATGGTGAGCCTATACCACTAGTAACTCAATCAATTTACGAAGGTGTTGGTTCCGGTGTGACGATGTCAGGAGCAGAGCTTAAAGTTGAAGAACTTTATGATGCGAAACACCAAGTGTTAATTGATAGAGGTAAACCGTCGATAAATTATGAATTTGTTGTACCCAAAGATAAGTATTTTGTTATGGGGGATAATAGAGATAATAGTAATGACAGTAGATACTGGGGTATGGTCCCACAAGAAAATTTGGTTGGAAAAGCATTCTTTATATGGATGAATTGGGATGGTTCAGGAGATGGCGTTTCTTTTGACAGAATTGGGACTTCAATTCACTAACGCCCCATCCATAAATGAACTATTATGCCAATTTTGCGTCTCTTAAAGGGCCTGCTGTCCCTTAAGAGGGCCTACTGGTGGTGATGTGTAGTGATCTTGAAAAATATTCTCGTATATGGACGGGTAGAAATACTTTTCACCTATAATGTACTGGAGAAAAAATAAAGTTACCTGCTAATTTCATGGTCATCCTGTCTATACCATAATAAGTAGGTTTTAGATTTGCTATAGTATGAAATATTGTAATTTTCTATCTGTCTAATTGGAGTTGAATTGTGAGTTTAATTGATAAACAACGCGGGATGACAACAATTTCACTCGCACTAATATTAGGAATGCTGGCCTTTTTCGTTTTAATTGCGCTTACTTTGGCGCCAGTTTATATGGAAAACTTTAATGTAGTACAGAAGTTGAAAACTCTAAAAACTGACCCAAAAGTAGCAGTAATGTCAGAATCAGAAATAATGGATACATTATTTAAACGTTTTTCAATCGACAGTGTTGATAGTGTGCATGAAGAAGATGTACTGATATCCAAGCAGGGCCGGTCCACCGAAATTTCTGTAGAATATGAGGTTAGAAAAACCCTAGTGGGAAATATAGATGTAGTTGTAAGTTTCTTTGAAAAAGTTGAAATAAAATAGCCAGTGAGAATTAATTTTTTAATCATGCGTTGATAAATACATTGATAACTGAAGTTAATAGCCAAAAATTAGCAAAAATTTTGAACTACCAGTTCGAAAATCAAGACTTGCTCCAAGAGGCGCTGACTCATCGTAGTAAAAACTCCAAAAATAATAATGAAAGACTCGAATTCCTGGGTGATTCTATACTAGGTTTTGTTATTGCGGCGGAATTGTTTGTTTTATTTCCAAGCGCAACGGAAGGTGAGTTAAGTCGTTGTCGTGCCAGGTTGGTTAAAGGTGAAACTCTTGCTGAACTAGCGCGAAAATTAAATATTGGAGAATATTTGATTTTAGGTCCGGGAGAAATGAAAAGCGGCGGTTATAGACGGGATTCGACGCTTGCTGACGCACTTGAGGCGATCATTGGTGCTATATATATAGATTCGGATTTGCAATCCGCAACAAGGTTTGTATTGCATATTTATGAAAAATTATTGAAAACCATATCTAATGATGACAGTAAAAAAGATCCCAAGACAATGTTACAGGAATTCTTGCAATCAAGGCAGTTACCACTCCCAGTGTATACGATAATTTCCACCGAAGGTAATTTACACGAGCAAATATTTACTGTTGAATGTGCTGTTGATGCTTTAGGAAACAAGCTACTTGGTAAAGGCTCTAGTAGGCGTAAGGCTGAGCAAGAATCGGCAAAAAATGCTTTAAAACAGTTAGCTAAATAGCTTGTTTCAGTGCATATGGCATTATTGAAAATAGAACAAAATTGTGAGCAATCAAGAAGAAAAATCCAGTTTTAAGTGTGGCTATATCGGCATCATTGGTCGGCCTAACGTAGGCAAATCAACATTGGTCAATTTGTTTGTTAACCATAAAATAAGTATTACCTCTAGTCGACCACAGACGACACGTCATAGAATTTTAGGTATTAAGACCACTGAGCAATCTCAATTTGTCTTTGTTGATACGCCGGGCGTGCATTTCGATCGAAAACTGGCATTAAATCAAATCATGAACAAGACGGCATTAGCGGTAATTTCTGACGTCGATGTAATACTGTTTATGCTGGATCGATTAGAGTGGGGTAAAATTGAACAGTCCATTCTGGAAGAAATAAACAAAGTTTCTATTCCTGTAATACTTGTTGTAAATAAGATTGATCATCTGAAAAACAAATCTAGGCTACTGCCCTATATACAAACACTTTCAGAAAAGTTCAAATTTAATGAGATTGTCCCCATATCAGCAAAAACCGGCGAGTCGGTGGATAGACTTGAAAAAATAATTTCGGATTGCTTACCGGAATCCATGCCATTTTTTCCCAAAGAGCAGGTAACAGACAAAACGGAACGTTTTGTCGTCGCTGAAATTATTCGAGAAAAGCTGATGCGAACTCTTGGACAAGAACTGCCTTATTCTCTTACTGTGGAAATTGATTCATTTAAAACCAAAAATGAAATATTACATATCAGTGCCGTCATTTGGGTTGAACGAAAAGGTCAAAAGATTATTGTAATTGGAAAAGGTGGCGAGCAACTTAAAAATATTGGTAAGCTTGCCCGTGTTGAACTGGAAAAATACTTTGATCAAAAGGTGTTTTTGCAGTTGTGGGTGAAAATAAAACAAGGATGGACGAATAACGAGCGAGCCTTGCGCAGCTTGGGTTACAAAGATGAGTCGTGATCAACAACGAATCGCATTACAACCTGCCTATGTATTACACAGACGGCCCTACAAGGAGTCAAAAGCACTTATAGACCTTCTGACACCTGAATACGGACGAATTGCCGTTGTGGCAAGTGGAGTGCGTTCGCATAAGTCGCGACGTAAGGCCTTGTTACAACCTTTTTGCCCTTTGTTAATTTCTTGGTTCGGACGAGGGGAGTTGTTTACTTTAACTAATGCAGAACAACAAGGCGCCCCGTTGAACATCCGACCGGGCGAATTAATGCTTGGATTTTATGTTAACGAACTATTATTTCGATTAGTTTCCCGTTTTGAGGCAAATATTGAATTATTTGGATTTTATGATCAAACACTGCGGGAATTAGCCCGAACACATACTGATAATTATTCTCCCAATGCGGTTCAGGCGATTCTTAGAAGGTTTGAAATACGATTATTAGAGAATCTTGGTTATGGTTTGATTTTGGACCACGATGCTAACTCTAATGAGCCTATAGAACCAAGGCTGGTTTATGATTATCAACTCAATCGAGGTCCGGTGGCCAATAGGAACAACAGGCATATTATCGGTGTTGAAATTCTTGGTAGTAGCTTGCTCAATTTGGCCAAATCCATACCCGATAATCTAATTGCTGACAAAAAATTTATGCTTGAATCCAAGAATCTGTTACGCTACGTTCTAAATTACTATTTGGGTGAAAAACCCTTACTAAGTAGACAGTTATATCAAAATACCGCGAGCAAAGTTAAGCCAACCCAAATTGTTAATTGACCATGTTTTATTGTTGTTACTGTTTCATTTTTAAAGATTTGCAGAGGATAAAATTGTGGATGGAAAATTGCCGTTAAATGGTTTGTTATTGGGCGTGAATATTGACCATGTTGCTACTTTGCGTCAAGCCAGGGGGACTCGCTATCCTGATCCGATTCAAGCGGCGATCGAAGCTGAGCAAGCAGGTGCCGACGGTATAACGCTACACTTGCGTGAAGACAGGCGCCATATTCAAGAACGGGATGTCCTGGCACTAAAAGATATACTATTAACGCGTATGAATCTTGAAATGGCCGTAACAGATGAAATGCTTGAAATTGCTGAGAAAATTAAGCCCCATGATTGTTGCCTTGTCCCAGAGAAGCGTGAAGAACTTACGACGGAAGGTGGTCTGGAGGTAACAGGCCAACTAGCAAAGATTACAGAGGCCTGTTCACGTCTTAGCGACGTTGGTGTAACCGTTTCGTTGTTTATTGATCCGGATTGCGCTCAAATCGATGCAGCAGCAAAGAGTGGAGCCAAGATTATAGAATTGCATACAGGCAATTATGCAGACGCAAATACAGATTCACAACAGCTTGAAGAATTTAACAGGATTAAAACGGCAATGAATCATGGCATTGCCTGTGGTTTACAAATAAATGCTGGCCACGGTCTTAATTATCAAAATATAATGCCCATAGCCGCCTTACCGGAATTGTATGAGCTCAACATAGGGCACGCAATTATTGCGAGAGCGGTGTTTACCGGGCTTAAAAGTGCTGTAGCCGAAATGAAGCATCTTATGCGTACAGCAAGAAAGATCTAGGTAAAAGGCTAAAGGATCTAGGTTAAAAGAAAGGTAAAAGGTAAAAGAAAGGTAAAAGGCTAAAGGATCTAGGTAAAATCGGCACTATTGACGACGTATTTTCGGTTTTTTAAAAATAAATTGCATATTTTGAAAATAAACCTTGAGTTTTACTAGTGTTATTAGTTAGAATCCTCCCCCTTCAGGTGCGGGGTGGAGCAGCCCGGTAGCTCGTCGGGCTCATAACCCGAAGGTCGCAGGTTCAAATCCTGTCCCCGCTACCAACTGAATAGAAGATATTGTAGATGGGGCCCGAATCGGGCTCGGCTTTCAATCCGGCGCAGCCGCTGAAGGTCGCAGGTTCAAATCCTGTCCCGCTACCAAATATTGATAATCTTATGTATCGTTTATAGCGATACCAGTGTCCATATATAAGATTGTAGTGATAAAAAGCCTCACCATAGAGGCTTTTTTTTGGACTGTTTGCCTGATGGTTATCTGGAAAAGTTTGCATGACCTTATGAATTCCAGGAGCGCTCGTCCTGTGGTTATGCGCTTGGAAATTGGCTGTTTTCTGCCTAGCTGTTGGCACCAGCGGGTTTAAGAGAGCACATTCGTCAGTATATCTTGGCGTTTTGGCCAATGGACGTTATAATAGAAAAAGAATTTGTATTGATTTTTGTGGGCCTTGGGCCCATTTTTCGTTTCTGGGTTTATTGATGCGTAGGATACCACAAAATTTGCAGGCATTAATTGAGCCCACTGTAGTGGCTTTGGGCTATGAATTTGTCGGAATAGAGTATTTAAGCCAGGGTAAACATTCGATACTAAGGGTTTATATCGATAGCGATGATGGTATTACATTGGACGACTGTTCCAAGCTTAGCCACCAAATTAGTGGTTTATTGGATGTAGAAGACGTAATTCAAGGACATTTTAATTTAGAGGTATCCTCTCCAGGTTTAGATAGACCATTGTTTACCTTGGAGCATTTTCAACGATTTATTGGAAGTGAGATTAAAATCAATTTATCAATGCCTGTTGAGAACAGGCGGAAACTTACAGGCCGTCTTTGTAGTGTAGATGAAAAAGAGATTGTGCTTAATGTGGATAACGCAGATATACGTCTCCATTTTGACAATATAGAGAAAGCAAATCTAGTGCCTGATATATAAAATCGTGCTACACAGAGGTTCAAGGTAATGAACAACAAAGAAATATTGCTCGTCGTAGATGCTGTATCGAATGAAAAAGGTATTAGCCGTGATGTCATATTCGAAGCCATTGAAGCAGCATTGGCAACGGCAAGTAAAAAACTGAGCGGCTTGGATCTCGAAGCTCGTGTATCTATTGATCGAAAAGACGGTCACTACGACACTTTTCGCCGTTGGGAAGTCGTTGAGGATAACTTAGAAGAGCTTGAATTTCCAAACAAACAAATCGAATTGTCAGATGCCAAAGAAAAAAATAGCGACATTTCTGTTGGCGAATATATTGAAGAGCCAATGGAGTCTGTAGCATTCGGTCGAATTGCTGCGCAAACAGCAAAACAAGTAATCGTGCAAAAAGTGCGTGAAGCCGAGCGAGCTCGTGTGGTTGAGGCTTACCAAGATCGTAAGGGTGAATTGGTCATGGGGGTTGTTAAGCGCGTCGACAAAGGCAATATAATATTTGATTTAGGCGGTAATGTGGAAGCCATAGTCCAACGAGACGAAATGATCCCAAGGGAGGCTGTACGTCCTGGTGATAGGTTAAGGGGCTATTTACGAGAGGTAAAAGCCGAGTCGCGCGGTCCACAACTTTTCGTCAGCAGAACAGCACCGGAATTACTTGTTGAGTTGTTTACTTTAGAAGTACCCGAGGTTGGTGAAGGTCTTATTGAGATATTAGGTGCGGCACGTGACGCCGGCTCTCGAGCAAAAATTGCTGTAAAATCAAATGATCCCAGAATTGATCCAGTTGGAGCATGTGTGGGGATGCGTGGTTCTAGAGTTAGGGCCGTATCAAACGAGTTAGCGGATGAAAGAATAGATATTATTTTGTGGGATGAAAATCCCGCTCAGTTTGTGATTAACGCCATGTCCCCCGCTGAGGTTGCTTCCATCGTAGTGGATGAAGATACTCATTCGATGAATATTGCTGTTGCTGATGATCAACTTTCCCAAGCCATTGGGCGCGGTGGCCAAAACGTAAGATTAGCCAGTGAACTGTCAGGCTGGGAATTAAACGTCATGTCCGAGTCGGTTGCTGCGGAAAGTCAAGAGGCAGAAACAGAAGTTGCTTTGAAGTTGTTTATGACTGACTTGGATGTTGATGAAGAAGTAGCATCCATTCTTGTCCAGGAGGGTTATACAAGTATCGAAGAAGTGGCGTATGTACCATTGGAGGAAATGTCAGAAATTGAAGAATTTGATGAGTCAATTGTTCAAGAATTACGCAATCGAGCAAAAGATGTTCTTCTTACCAAGGCCCTTGCGCAGGAAGAAGAGTTAGCCATTGCAGAACCAGCCGAAGATCTAATTGGAATGAGCGGAATGGATTCACATCTGGCCCATGTTTTTGCCAACAAAGGAATAGTGACTATGGAAGATTTAGCCCAACAGTCTGTTGATGAGCTAATCGAGATAGAAGATATAAGTGAGGAGAAGGCTGCTGAGTTAATAATGACAGCAAGGGCTCCATGGTTTGCTGAAGAGCAACAAAGTTAATCAGCGTTGGGGGAAGGTATGCCAAGCGTTAGTGTCAAACAACTTGCAGATGTATTAGGTGTTACTGTAGATAGGCTTCTAACACAGCTTAATAAAGCTGGTGTGGAAATGAACGATGCGGATGAAACAGTAAGTGATGATCAAAAGGTTCAATTATTGAATTTCTTACGTGGTGCACACGGTGTAATAGAATCTGAATCCGATCCAGATAGTGAACCCAAAAAAATTACACTAAAACGTAAAACACTTAGTGAATTAAAGCAACCTGTTAGCTCTGTTAGTCGATTTGGACAAACAAAAGCAAAAACAGTTAGTGTAGAATTCCGTAAAAAGCGTACCTATGTTAAACGCAGTGATTTAATCGCCAAAGAAACTGCGCGTAAAAAATCTGAAGAAGAAGCAATTGCCAAAGAAGAACAAGCGAAACAAGCAGAATTAGATGCCGTTACACAAAAAGAAGAACAAGAACGTATCGCGCAAGAAAAAACTTTAGCTTTGAAAGAGGCGAAGCAGGAAGCCCTTGCAAATGCCGAAGCAGAGAGTGCTGGACAAGTTGAAGCGGTTGTTGAAAGTGTGGCTGTTGTGGAAGGAGTCACCGAACAAAAAGAGTCAACCGCAGAAGTTAAGCCTGAGCCAACTGTTGTTGAAGCGAAAAAAGATGCTGAGAAAAAACCTGCCAAGGAAGCAAAAAGAAAAGGCGAGCCTGCACCGGAGCAATTTGATAAGAAGGCTAAACGAGAAAAAACAGACAAGAAAGAAAAGCCAACCAAATACGGTCGTCAAGAATTGCATGTTGATGTCAGCAAATCTGGACGCCGTAAGAAAAAACCAGCAAAAGGGAAACGTTCAAATGTAGCTGCATCAACAGGTAGTCATGGATTTGAAAAACCAACTGCACCCATTATTTACACTGTTGATATTCCCGAAACTATTACAGTATCGGAACTCGCTCAAAAGATGTCTATAAAGGCAGCAGAAGTGATTAAAGCGCTGATGAGTATGGGAAGTATGGTTACCATTAACCAAGTGCTTGATCAAGAAACGGCAAGTGTTATTGTCGAGGAAATGGGGCATACCGCTAGGCAGGTTCAAGATAGCTCTACTGAATTGGAGCTTGAAATTTCGAAAGAATCAGAAGGTGAAAAAGTGACCCGTGCACCCGCAGTCACTATTATGGGGCACGTTGATCATGGTAAAACATCGCTTTTGGATTATATCCGTAAATCAAAGGTAGCCGATGGTGAAGCCGGTGGAATTACCCAACACATTGGTGCATATCACGTAGATACGCCTAAGGGTGCTATTACATTCTTGGACACACCAGGCCATGCTGCATTCACCGCGATGCGGGCCCGCGGAGCAAAGGCTACGGATATTGTCGTGTTGGTTGTTGCTGCGGATGATGGTGTAATGCCACAGACAAAAGAAGCCATTCAACACGCAAAAGCTGCAAAAGTGCCTATAGTAGTTGCGATAAACAAAATCGACAAAGACGACGCGCATCCAGATCGGGTTAAACAAGAATTAGTGGCAGAAGAAGTTGTACCTGATGACTGGGGTGGTGATACGCAATTTGTTAATGTATCAGCCCACACCGGTGTAGGGGTAGACGAATTACTGGATGCAATTATTGTACAAAGCGAAATGCTTGAATTATCGGCCGTTAAGGATGGTCCGGGCAAAGGTGTAGTGATTGAATCACGCTTGGATAAAGGCCGCGGACCTGTTGCGACCGTTTTGGTACAAAGCGGAACACTAAAGAAAGGCGATGTATTATTAGCTGGTCATGAATATGGTCGTGTCAGAGCGATTCTGGACGAATTCAGTAACGGCGTCGATTCTGCAGGACCCTCTACACCGGTTGAGATACTTGGACTATCGGGTGCCCCTACAGCAGGTGACGATGCAACTGTAGTAAGTGATGAACGCAAGGCTAGGGAAATTGCCTTGTTTCGACAAGGTAAGTATCGAGATGTAAAACTGGCTCGCCAACAAGAGGCGAAGTTAGAAAATATGTTCACTCAAATGGAAGCGGGCAACCTAAACACTTTAAACCTGGTCATAAAGGCAGATGTACAAGGATCTGTTGAAGCTTTAACTGATGCATTGACAAACTTGAGCAATGAAGAGGTAGAAGTAAAGGTTGTCTCCAGTGGAGTTGGTGGTATTAATGAATCAGATGCTAATTTGGCCTTGGCCTCAAAAGCGATCATGATCGGATTTAATGTTCGTGCGGATTCTCAAGCCAAACGAACTATCGAGGAAGAGGGTGTAGATCTACATTATTACAGTATTATTTATGATGTAATCGATGAAGTAAAACATGCTATTAGTGGTATGTTGCAACCAGAATACAAAGAAGAAATTGTCGGTTTAGCGGAAGTTAGAGATGTGTTTCGCTCACCCAAATTTGGTGCCGTTGCTGGTTGTATGGTTCAAGAAGGTACAGTGAAACGCAATAATCCTATACGCGTACTTCGAGACAATATCGTAATTTATGAAGGTGAGTTGGAATCCTTGCGCCGATTTAAAGATGATGTGCAAGAAGTGCGATCGGGTATGGAATGTGGTATTGCAGTGAAAAATTATAATGATGTAAAAGCTGGTGACCAAATTGAGGTCTATGAACAGGTAAAACAAGAGCGAAAATAACCAACTAATGTCACGTGAAGAAAATAGTCGCACACGTCGTGTTGCCGACCAAATACAACGCGAACTGGCCATACTCATTCAGCAGGAAGTTAAAGATCCTAGAGTGGGTATGGTTACAGTAACGAGCGTAGATGTCACTCGTGAGTTCGAGCATGCGCGTGTATATGTTACTGTATTGGAAAGCCAAGACGACATAAAGCAAACATTAATTGGTTTGAATAAAGCATCAGGATTTTTACGTAAGGCTTTGGCGAAACGATTGAAGCTACGCACGACACCACAACTGCATTTCGAACACGATACAACTATCGAAGATGGAAATCGTTTGCTGTCACTCATAAAACAAGCGAACTTGTCTAGCAACTAAGTTTTAATAGGCGATTTTCCATATGGTTCGAATTCACAGAGACAAATTGGCTAGCAAGGGTTATCACTAAGTGGCACGTCGTCGGCAAAAAGGTCACAATATAAATGGTATTATTTTATTTGATAAGCCCATTAAACTGACTTCAAATCAAGCGCTTCAAAACGTAAAGAAATTATTAAACGCAAACAAGGCAGGTCACACAGGTAGTCTCGATCCATTGGCTACTGGTTTGTTGCCAATCTGTTTGGGTGAAGCAACCAAGGTATCGAGCTATTTGTTGTCTGCTGATAAAAGCTACACCGTACAATGCCAATTTGGTGTGCGTACCGATAGTGCCGATGCCGATGGCAACGTCATTGAAACACGGCCAGTTAAAGAACTATCGGTTGCACGGATAACATCAGTAATGCAGCAATTTAAGGGAAGTATTTCTCAGGTTCCACCCATGCATTCTGCAATCAAGCAAAATGGTGTTCCCTTGTATAAGCTAGCGCGTCAGGGTATCGAAGTGGAACGGCAATCTCGGCAGATTACCATCTATGACATTGATTTGGTGGATTATCATGACGATATTCTCGAATTCGCCGTCAGTTGTTCTAAAGGAACTTACATTAGAACACTCGTGGATGATATTGGCGAAGTATTGGGTTGTGGTGCTCATGTAACAATGCTACGCAGGACACGAGTGGGTCCATTTGATATGGAAGGGGCAGTAACATGGGAAAAACTACAAATATTGCAATCTCAGGGAAATGAAGCCGTATTACAGGCCATATTACCAATTGATGAAGGGCTAAAGTTAATGCCGGCTGTCAATCTCACTGAAGATGCCGCATTTTATCTACAAAAAGGCCAAGCTGTTTTTATTCCCCATAATAAAAATAAGGGATTTGTGCGACTATTTATGGGTGATAATCGATTTTTAGGTATAGGACAAATGCAAGAAGATGGTAAAGTAGCGCCCAAGCGTTTGATGAACCTAGCCAAAATAGGGTAGAATTCGCTGCGCTTCTTGTATAGCGTGCGTCCGATTTAATGGAAATTTTTAAGTCGTTGAATGTAAAGAATTTAATTTTTTGAATTAACATCGCCTGGTTTTTAGCAAGTATTGTTTAAGTTGGGTGAAAAATTTATTTATTTTTATAATTACTCAGATTAGGAGTGACAGATGTCATTAAACGCTGAATCTAAAGCGAAAATCGTCAAACAACATGCGCGTACCACAGCGGATACAGGTTCACCTGAAGTACAGGTTGCTTTGTTGACGGCGCGTATCGACGATTTGTCTAGCCATTTCAAGGATCATTCACACGATCATCATTCGCGCCAAGGGTTATTGCGAATGGTTAGCCAACGTCGTAAATTATTGGATTACTTGAAAGAGAAAAATACCGATCGTTACCGCGATCTTATTTCTCAGCTGGGACTGCGTAGATAAGCTAATAAGTTACCTATATCGTAAACACAGTATGTTTTTACCAAGCTGACTTAACAAATGCGATTCGTTTCGCAATGTAAGTAGGCCAACCTTTGTTAGGCGCTTATCAAAGACATGGTTTGTTTTGCAGGTGAATAGCCGGTGGCTGTGAATGCCACATGCATACTGAAAGTAACTAATAATTAAATATTTATAATAAACTGTATAACTAAATTTTCTTTGAGGAAATTATAAAGTGAAGCCTATTAAAAAAGAAGTTCAATTTGGTGATCATACTCTAACTTTAGAAACTGGCGAAATAGCTAGACAAGCCAGTGGCGCAGTTTTGGTCAGTTTGGGCGATACTGTGGTTATGGTTACAAGCGTAGCAATGAAAGAAGCTGTTGAAGGTCGAGACTTTTTCCCCTTGACGGTCAACTATCAGGAAAGAACTTACGCAGCCGGAAAAATTCCTGGTGGATTTTTCAAACGAGAAGGTAGGCCTTCAGAAAAAGAGACATTAACATCTCGCTTGATAGACAGACCGCTGCGACCTTTATTTCCCAAAGCGTTTACTAATGAAGTACAAGTCATTGCAACTGTTATTTCATTAGATCCCGAAATTGATCCAGACATACCGGCAATGATTGGTGCATCAGCATCACTTGTGATTTCCGGGGTGCCTTTTAATGGTCCAATCGGCGGTGCAAGAGTAGGATATATTGATGGCAGTTTTGTGTTAAATCCGTCCCTTACAAAAATGCAAGACAGTGAACTGGATTTAGTGGTTGCTGGTACTGAGCACGCCGTGCTAATGGTCGAATCCGAAGCAAAAGAATTGGCTGAGCAAACCATGCTTGACGCTGTAATGTTTGGCCATGAACAATGTAAGATTGCTATCAACTTGATTAAAGATTTTGCTAGCGAAGTTGGTGTTGAGTCATGGGATTGGCAAGCACCTGAGGTTGATGAGTCAATCAATACTGCTGTAGCAGAAATAAGTGAAAGCGATATTATAGCGGCGTACCAGATTAGCGATAAACAAGAACGTTATGCGAAATTGAGCGAAATACGCAGTTCAATTAAAGATAAGTTGTGTCCTGCTGACGAAAACTCGGAATCGACTTATGAAAAAGAAGACGTCAAAAATGCCATATCCAAATTAGAGAAAAAGATTGTTAGAGGAAAAGTAATTGCAGGTGAGCCGCGTATAGATGGCCGTGATACCAGTACGGTACGTCCAATTACCGTACGGGTTGGAGTCTTGCCTCGAACGCATGGGTCTGCTTTGTTTACCCGAGGCGAAACTCAGGCACTCGTGGTTACCACATTAGGTACCGCCAGAGATGCGCAAAATATTGATGCCATCGAAGGTGAAAGAAAAGAACATTTCATGCTGCACTATAATTTTCCTCCCTTCTGTGTCGGTGAGACGGGATTTGTTGGATCACCAAAGCGTCGTGAAATTGGTCACGGTAAACTGGCTAAACGCGGTATTGCCGCAATGATGCCGGATAGTAATGAATATCCTTACTCTATTCGTGTTGTCTCTGAGATTACTGAATCAAATGGCTCAAGCTCAATGGCCTCTGTGTGTGGTAGCAGCCTCTCGTTAATGGATGCAGGTGTACCCCTAGCTGCGCCAGTTGCCGGTATTGCAATGGGATTAATTAAAGAAGGCGATAATTTTGCAGTTTTGAGTGACATTCTGGGCGATGAAGATCATTTGGGTGATATGGATTTCAAGGTTGCCGGTACTGAGTCGGGTATTACCACAATGCAAATGGACATTAAGATAGAAGGGATTACTAAAGAAATAATGCAACAAGCCTTAACTCAAGCAAAAGATGGGCGTCTACATATTCTTTCTAAAATGAACGAAGTGATATCAGAACCTCGTAAAGAGATGTCTGATTTTGCACCGCGCTATATCACTATTAAAATTCATCCTGATAAAATCCGGGATGTGATTGGTAAAGGTGGGGCAACTATTCGGGCAATCACTGAGGAAACTGGCGCCAGTATCGATATTAGTGATGATGGATCGATTAATATTGCATCAGTCGATAGTGCGGCTGGTGAAGACGCAAAACGTCGTATCGAACAAATTACTGCCGAGGTAGAAGTTGGCGTGATCTATGAAGGCCGAGTTGCCAAGATCATGGATTTTGGTGCATTTGTTACTATATTGCCGGGCAAAGATGGATTGGTTCATATATCACAAATTTCTAATGAACGTGTTGAGAATGTTAGTGATAAACTCTCTGAAGGTGACACGGTTAGTGTGAAGGTATTGGAAATCGACAAACAAGGTCGAATTCGACTGAGTATGAAAGCCGTCGATGGAGAATAATTAACTCGTAATACCTGCTACTACGACTATAAAAAGGGCTTCGGCCCTTTTTTAAGATCTGGTAAGATCATTTAAAATAAGATCAATTTTTATATTTACCAATTTTAGATTTTCTTCAACTTCTACCTGGTCTCTCCGTTTTGTTGCTCTTTCAAGTTTTTGAACGGCTGATTTAAGCTCAGGAACATCACAATAACTCGTAGCACCGTGTAACTTGTGAACATGATCTTCCAAATTTTCGAAATCAGCACTGACAAAAGCTTTTTTCAATGCATCTTGAATCACGGGCAACTCTTTTATTAACATCTCGTACAATTGTTGTGTTAAATTTTTTGTTTTAGAAATTTTTGATGCCATCTCTAGTAGCTTGTTTTTGTTTGTTTCTACATCATTTACGTTGTCTTCGATACCCATTTCCTTTTTTTGTAACTGATTAATATTGACCAGTTTCAAAATTGTTTTAATGAGATACTCTTCACTAACTGGCTTAATTAAAATGTCATTTATTCCAGCAGAAATAAACGTATCTTGATCAGCTGGCATCGCGTCAGCCGTTAATGCGACTATGGGAATATGCTGATTTTTATTTTTAGTGTTACGAATAATTTTTGTCGCTTCTACTCCATTCATCACTGGCATTTGAATGTCCATTAAAACAATATCATAAGCGCTTGAACTTAGTTCTTTTACTGCAAGAGCACCATTTTGTGTAACGGTTGTTTGTGTACCTTCGT
>Ga0316187_10000761_pt1 | contig 26356 bp, 22 predicted proteins | sample CroRivburrow1_MG_FD_204927 | JGI IMG/M metagenome (GOLD analysis project Ga0316187, IMG submission 204927) | Coastal sediment microbial communities from Maine, United States - Cross River worm burrow 1 | ecosystem: Environmental > Aquatic > Marine > Coastal > Sediment | place: USA: Maine...
GGGAATGACCATCGGGTTGATTGTCCTCAGCGGCGTGACTTCGGCTTACGTCGCTTCAAGCAAATCGAGCCGTGATTCTCAGGCATCGGCAGAGCAGGTCGAAAACGGACGTCAGGCGCTGGAGTTCATTGCATACGATTTGCGCCATGCGGGCTATTTCGGACAATTAACCAACCTGCCCGCTGCCGGAGGTGCGCTGCCTGACCCGTGCGAGACGGCGAATCTGACGGCAATGTTTCAGGCGATCGCGTTTCCGGTTCAGGCCTACGACGCGCCGGGTGCCACGCCGCTCGCTTGCCTGAATGCGGCGGACCATGTGGCGGGCACCGACATCCTGGTGGTGCGCCGCGTTGCCAGTGAGGCGCTGGCCGCTGCCGATGTGCCGCAAGACGGTGCGATTTATTTGCAGGCGAACCCCCTGAATGGAGAACTGCAGGTTGGCGATAGCGCCGGCGCCGTGGGAACGACAAAGAAGGCGGACGGCGCGGCGGCAACCATCCTGAATCGGGACGGCGTGACGGCGGCGCCGATCCACCGATATCTGGTTCACATTTATTTCATCGCGCCTTGCACCATGCCCGATGGCGGTGGAGCCAATTGCACGGGAGCGAATGACGATGGCGGTAATCCAATACCGACACTGAAGCGTCTCGAATTGTCTGCTGCCGGTGGCCTGGCGCAAATGAACGTCGTACCGCTGGTGTCCGGGGTGGAGAACATCCAGTTCGACTTCGGCGTCGACAATCTGCCGGCGACCGTTGATGCCATAACCGGTTTGCCCGGAGACGGCGCCCCGGACTGCATGGACACAGATCCCGGTTCCGGCGCCAATGCGGGTGTGACCGCCGGATGCGCGACAGCGAATCCCGGTGCGATCGAGGAATGGGGCAATGTTGTGCGTGCACAAGCACATGTGCTCGCGCGCAGCTACCGGCCGGACAACAATTACACGGATGGCAAGACCTACGATCTCGGCCTTGGTTTGAACGCCCTGACGCCCGGTGGCGGCTTCCGCAGACACGCTTACAGCACGGCGGTGCGTTTTACCAACCTTGGTGGGCGCCGCGAGTTGCCGATGTAATCCGCGCCGCGGGTGATGACGCAAAAGTACACACGAAAAGGGAGACCGGTGATGACAGCGAAAAATCAGCGGGGATCGGTATTGTTTGTGAGCCTGATCCTGCTTGTCGCAATGACCATGATTGCGGTGGCCTCAGCCCGCGTCAGCACGACACAACTGCGGTTGGTCGGCAACGCGCAGTCGGTGCAACGCGTCGAATCGGTGGCGCAACTCGGTGTTGAAGAAGTCGTCGGGCGCATTGACGCGTTCACCACTCCGACGCAGGCGATTACCGTTGGCGATCTGCCGGCCGGCATCAACGTTGCCATTTCCGACCGGCGCTGCCTGAGCACATCGCCGGCATCCGGCTTCAGCGCCGTGATGCAGATTTCGCCGGTGGACACGATGTGGGCCGTCGATGTGCAGGCGACGGACAGCTTTACAGGTGCGACAGCGACCGTATCGCAGGGCATTCGCGTGCGCATGCTCGCCGGATCGTGTGTCTGAATTCAAAGGGAGAGAGTGACATGAAGCAGAAACTGATTGCGATTTTGTGCGCCTGTGCCGTGCTGGCCGCAGGCGCCGTTCCCGCAGTGGCGGCATTCGATCCTGTAAATGACGATACGGACCTGTTCCTGGCCAATCCCGCTTACGCGGCGCAACGGCCCAACGTGCTTATTTTCCTGGACAACACCGCCAACTGGAATTCGCGTTTCGAAAACGAGAAGCTGGCACTGGCCAGTGTGTTTTCGGGGGTTAGTGACAACTACAACGTCGGTTTGATGATGTATACCGAAACAGGCTCGGGCAATGGTGGCCCGGATGGTGGCTATGTACGCGCCGCCGTACGCCAGACCACATCGACCAACGGGCTGCTCATGGCGAGCCTGATATCCAGTTTCGACAAGATTGGCGACAAGGGCAACAACGCGACGGTGTCGCTGGCGATGCACGAGATCTACGCCTATTTTGCCGGCGCCACGGCACACGCCGGCATCAAACAAAAACGCGACCACACGGGCAACGCGATTCCCGGTCTGCTCAAGTCGAATAAGATTTACGCGCTGCCGGGCAATGCGCTGTCATCGGCGGCGGATACCGTTTACAACAGCCCGATCACCGATGGCTGTCAGCGAAACATTCTGATCTATATTTCCAACGGCGCACCGAACGATAACAACAGCTCGTTAAAAACGGCGGAAGGCCTTCTGTCCGGGCTGGTGGGCAAGTCACCACCGGACACGATCGCACTCAGCCCGAGCGGGCAGCAGGGCAACTGGGCCGACGAGTACGCGCGTTTCATGGCCACCTCGGATGTCAGCCCGCTGCCGGGTGACCAGCATGTCACTACCTATACGATTGAAATCGATCCGGTCAGTAACGGTCAGGGCCCGGCGACGACCGCTTTGTTCAAGTCGATGGCGGTCAATGGCAACGGCAAGTACTTCGCCGTCGATGGCGGTGACGCGAACAACATCTCAACCGCGCTGAACCAGATATTGCAGGAGGTGCAGGCGGTCAACAGCGTGTTCGCCTCTTCGACCTTACCGGTCAGCGTGAACGTCCGGGGCACGCACCTCAACCAGGTCTATATCGGTGTGTTCCGACCGGATGCGAGCAAGGCGCCCCAATGGTTCGGCAACCTGAAGATGTACAAACTGGGCCTGGATGTGGCAACCAGTACGCTGTTTCTGGCCGATGCGGATGGCGTGGCGGCGGAGAATCCGGCAAGTGGTTTCATCGCGCCGACGGCGCGTAGTTTCTGGAGCGAGGCATCGACGTTCTGGAGTTACCGCACTGCTACGGAGAACAGCGCCGGCGGCGTATCGGATTCGCCGGATGGCGAACTGGTCGAGAAAGGCGGTGTCGCACAGCAGCTGCGAATCGACTACGCGCTGTCGCAAACCAGCCGCGAGTTATTAACGTGTACCGATGGCGGCGGCGGGTTCTGTGCCACCGGCGATGCATTGTCGCTGTCGCCGTTCGATACCAGCAACGCGGATATTTCCGTCGCCGCGCTGGGCGCAGCCAACGCGACCGAGCGCAATGATCTGATCGACTGGGTGCGCGGCGAAGACCAGTTTGACGAAAACGCCAATACCCAGACGACGGACATCCGGGCATCGGTTCACGGCGACGTGTTGCATTCGCGCCCGGCAGTCATTAATTACGGCCGTAACGGGCCCTCTGACGAAAATGACGTGTATGCCTTCTACGGTGCCAATGACGGCGTGTTTCGAGCGGTAAAAGGCGGCACAGGGACCGACGGCGGAACCGAAGTGTGGGGCTTTATTCCAAGGGAGTTCTTCGGCAAGCTCAAACGGCTGCGTGACGACGCGCCCGCCATCAGCTCGGCTGACAAGAAGCCTTACTTCGTCGACGGGTCGGTCGGCATCTACCAGGAAGATATCAATGGCGACGGCGCGCTGGTTGCAGCCGATGGTGACAAGGTGTACCTGTACCTCGGCATGCGCCGGGGAGGGCGCCTGTTGTACGCTCTGGACGTGAGCGATCCGGCGAACCCGGCAATGCTGTGGCGCCGGGACAATAACTCGACCGGGTTCGCGGAGATGGGGCAGACATGGTCGGCACCGACGGTTGCCAACGTTCCCGGTTACATGAATCCGGTGCTGATCATGGGTTCAGGCTACGACGCCGCGGTTGAGGATGTGATGCCGTGCCTGGTAACGGCGTCCAACGCCAGTGGTGTGACCTGGACCAGCGGCGGCACGGTGACCCATCTGCCGGGGACATGCACCGTGAGCGGCGGCACTCCGACGACGACTTCACGCAGCATGGGGCGTGGCGTCATGGTGGTCGACGCCTTTACTGGCAACCTTCTGTGGCAGGCAGGCGCTTCTGTAAGCGGGGCCACGCACAATCTGACTGTTGCCGGCATGAACTACAGCGTCTCGTCGGATGTGTCGGTCATCGACACGAACCGGGACGGTACCAAGGATACCGGCTACGTCGGAGACAATGGCGGCAACCTGTGGCGGCTCAATCTCAACGATGTTGATCCGGCAAACTGGACGGTGCAAAAGGTTGCTGCCATCGGTGCACACACAGCGGCCGAGCGGCGCAAGCTCCAGCAAGCACCGGATGTGGTCTTCGCAAACGATGGCGGGGGCTATTTTTCGGCGGTACTGTTGGGCAGCGGTGACCGTGAGCATCCCTTCGATGCGACGGTGACGAATCAGTTCTACATGTTCAAGGACCGGGGAACAGGGTCGGCTGTCGTTGAATCGGACCTGTTCGATGCCACTGCTGCGACGGGTTCCAACGCGTACGGTTACAAGATCACGCTGGCCGCCGGTGAAAAGGCAATCTCGTCCGCGGTGACTGTTTCGGATGCGACTTACTTCAACACCAATCAACCTTCCGCCAGTGCGGGCGTAGGCGTGTGTGGCAGCAATCTCGGTGTCGCGCGTCAGTATGCGGTCAACTACCTGTCGGCGGCGGCAGCGAATACCACGGTCAGTGGTACCGAGATCAGCGCACGCGCGGTCATTTATCCAGGTGGTGGTTATCTTCCCTCGCCGGTACCGGTGGTCGTGCGTCTTAACGGAAAGAACTACATGGGTGTAGTGTCGGGCACTTCCGTGCAAACACCGCCAACGCCGACGCTGGATGTGCGCTCGAAGACGTTCTGGTCGATCAAGGACCGTTAAAGGGCCAGTTATCTCCAGGCATCGGGCCGCCCCCCTGGGGGCGGCCTTTTTTTGTCCGTATCGTTTCCACACCATTCATTTCTTCGCGTATTGCCAGAAAGCTGTGTGAGAAAAATCCGATATGATTGCCAATCTTCGTGAGTGCGTGAGCGTGGTAAATCGAAATGGCTGGAGGGATCGGCTTGAATAAATCCGGACTTGTCCCGGGGTTTTTCCGTGTGGTCTGGCTGCTTGTGAGCGTCGTTTTTTCCGGCGCGTGGGGCGTCGGCAATGCGCTGGCGCACGAGACCAAACTGTCGAGCACGAGAATGAGCATCAGCGGCGCTGAGATCTCGGCGCAGATCGAGCTCAACGCGATCGATTTGAACGTTGCAACGGGTGCGTTGCTGACTGCGGCCGACGGGAAAGTGGACCCGGCGCAACTATCGAAACAACTCGACGCCGTGCAGCGCTATGTGGCCGATCATGTCCGGCTGGGCAGCGAGGGCGCCGTGCCATGCCGGCCGGAATGGACCTCGGCTGCACCCAAGGACGATCACGTCGTGCTGGGTCAGCGTTGGCAATGTCCGGGTGACGGGAAGCTGATCTACCGCGTCACGCTGTTTCACGAGATCGACCCGGCGTCGCGGCACATGGTCAGTGTCGACGGCGACAGGAAATTCATCGGATTGCTGAGTGTTCAGGCACCGCAGATGGCGCTCACCGAGTCGATACCGTCTGCCTGGCAGACCATGCAGCAATATATCGTTTCGGGCATCGAGCACATTGCGATCGGCTACGACCATATCGCGTTTCTGCTCGCGGTGATTGTGCTCGGACGGCGCTTCTGGCCACTGGTAAAGGTCGTCACGGCATTTACCATTGCCCACTCCATTACGCTTACACTCGCAGTGTTGGGAATTGTGTCCCTGCCTTCGGCGCTGGTTGAAACGCTGATTGCCGCCAGCATTGTGTATGTCGCCGCCGAGAACTTCTTCGTAAAGGATATTCGCCATCGCTGGTGGCTCACGTTTGCGTTCGGGCTGATTCATGGTTTCGGATTTGCGTCGGTATTGCGCGACTACGGGTTGCCGGAAGGCGCGCTGGGGCTGGCGCTGGCCTCATTCAATATCGGGGTTGAAATTGGTCAGTTGCTGATCGTCGCGGCGTCGGTCGTGATCTGGCTGACCGGATTCCGGATTGCGGCGGCCGGGGGCTTCGCGCACACTGAGCGCAATGAACGACGTGTTTCGCTGGTGATCTCGGGCGCGGTGCTGGTGGCCGGTCTGTATTGGCTCGGTCAGCGCTTGCTGGGTGTCTGAAAACGTTCATTGACAACAGTGGAGCAACACAGGATAGTTTTTACGCTGCACGAAATGGCAGTTCCGGCCGGGGTGATTGCAACAGGACCAAACCCGGTTCCGCAGAAAGCGTATCAAACCCGGGAACCGGGAAAGGAGTTGAGATGATGAATAGATCTCTGTCACTGATGTGCTCGGGGGCGTTCGTAATGCTTGCTACTGCGGCATTCGCAGACACCACCGATGTGAAGACCCAGTCCATCGTCGAGGTCAAGAAGCGTGGCGACCACTGCGCGGACGACCCCAACTGCATGAACCGCTATCACTACGCGTTCGAGCCTGTGGCACGGGCGAGGCCCGGCCAGTTGATCCGGTATGAAACGCGTGATGCGCTCGATTCCGATCTGAACGTCAACTCCCAGCCAAAGGACGTGCTGGCGATTGATCTGAATCTGGTGCACCCGATTACCGGGCCGGTGCACATCGAAGGCGCCGAACGCGGCGACGTGCTGGCAGTGACCCTGATCGATGTCGAGCCCGACGAGTACGGCTACACGACCATCGTTCCCGGTTTTGGTTTTCTGCGCGACCTGTACCCGGACCCGTTTGTTGCGAACTGGAAAGTCAATCGCCTTGAAGCCGTATCGGATCAGATTCCCGGCGTTCGGATCCCGATGAATGCGTTCATGGGCACGGTCGGAACCTTACCAGGCAAGCCTGAAGTGCAGGCCTGGCTGGCACGGGAAACCCAGCTCGGCGCAGCCGGCGGTATCGCCCTTCCACCTCAGCCAACAGGCGCACGACCGGCGTCTGTTTGCGGTCCCAACGGTTCGCACAGAACCGAGTGTTTACGGACCATCCCGCCGCGTGAAAATGGTGGCAACATGGACATCAAGCAGATGGTTGTCGGAACGACGCTGCTGCTGCCGTGCTATGTCGATGGATGCGGCCTGTTTGTCGGTGACGTGCACTACGCGCAGGGTGATGGCGAAGTGGCCGGCACCGCTATCGAGATTGGTGGCAAGGTCACGGTGCGCACCGAAATTCGCAAGGGCATGGCATCGATGATCAAGTCGGGACCGCATTTCGAAGGCGGGTCGCAGATCAAGGCGCTTGAGCCGGATCGCTTCTACGCCACCGTGGGCTATCCAATCAAGGACGCCGGAGTCGATCTCCCGTACACGACGTACCTCGACAGTGCCAAACTGACACCCCTGTCCAACCTGTCAGAGGATCTCACCGCGGCGGCGCGTGCATCCCTGATCGAGATGATCGGCTGGCTGGTCAACACCAGGGGGTTCACGCGGCAACAGGCTTACGTGATTACCAGTGTTGCCTGCGATGTCCGGATCGGAAACCTGGTGGACCTGCCAAACTATGCGGTGTCGACGATTTGTCCTCTGGAAATTTTCGACGAATGAGCGAATATTGAAAACGGGATTTTCTCTCCAGGGCGGGATCTTCCCGCCCTGTTTGCTTTCTGGTTTGAGCCTGTATGGCCACAAGTTGAAGCGACCATGAAACGACGCGCGTTTTTTCGTTTGGTACTGGGCTGCGCATTGAGTGCGCCGTTCGTCCGGACAGGCAATGCGCATACACCTTATCGTCAGTGGAAAATTCTCCGGCAACGCTTTTTGCTCGTGCACTCGACACGCACTGATCCGGTTTCCGATGTGATTGCGGAGGGAGTCGTCGAGACCTTCGATCTGGTGTTGCCGAAAGCAAATGCAATGGTCGCGCGTGCACCGGACGAGCAGCGCGTTGCGAGCCTGATGACGACAGGGCAGGCCGTTCTCTCCGTGATGCGCGCCGAACAGGCTGCGGACCTGTATCAGCGCCGCGGCGCGTTCCGGGATTTTGAGGGTGGACAACTGCGCTCGTTGGTCGCCATCGACGATTACCTGCTGGTGAGCGTTGCGTCTTTTCCGCGACACCATGCCTGGCTGGTCACGGCCGCTCTGGTCGAGAACGGTGGCGAGCTGGGGGCGCGTATGCCGGACTGGTCCGATAAAAGTGCAGAGGTACCGTTGCACGACGGTGCCGCCGCATTTGCCAGAGGCGAACCCCTGGAGGAACAGGATTGAGGACGCTGCTGTTGTTGGTCTTGCTGGCCCTCTTCGGGCCCGTGCTCGGGCACGACCTGATTACCGCAGAGCTTGCCGAGGGCTATCTGAACAAGGCAACGAAGTGGCAGAAACAGAGTGTCGAGGAAACGGAAAAGCCAGAGCGCGCCAAAGCACTATTGCGCATCGGTGTCATGCTCGATGAGATTCGGGGCTACCTCAATCGGGATCTTGCAGTTCACGGTAAAGTGCAGGGTCTGGCATCGAACTACCTCGTTGCCGAACTCGATAAATTAGGCACGCCGCTATCGTATTCCGGTGAACGTCGATTGTTTATCGCGAACTCCGGGTACTATCGGTCTGCACTGGAACTGGGCCTGAATCGCGTGCTCGCCAGAGAGGCACGTCTGCGTTTGCTGCGCGGGGAGTTTTACGACAGTTTTGATGTCGACCCGCTGCAGACGACGCAAAGCATGACGCAATTGCAAGAACAGATTTACCTGGCGGACGAGCTCAATGAAAGTGTAAACACCGAGCCCGACCTGGAAGAGGTCAGGTTCATTGCGGCGATACTGTATGCCAGGGCTGCGAGTCTCGAGACCGGTGAAGCGCAGCGGAGGATCTATCTGAGCGAAGCGCTGGTGCGTATAGATGCTTTCTCACGGGAGTACCCGGACAGTTTACGCAGTGCAGCCATGCCGGTGATGCGCGAGGCGCTCAGCACCCTGCACTAGGTGTTTCGGGGCGACCGGACGAAGCGAAGGGTGTGCGTGCGTGTGGTTGTTGGCTGGGGTAACATCGCAGCGCTGGCGGCGTTGGCTACCGGACTCTTTTCCGGGAGGCCAGCTCAGATCGAAACGTGTCCGAGAGAGTCAGGGCAATGAACAAAGTGATTGATTTGCGTAGTGATACCGTTACCCGGCCGACGCGGCAGATGCGCGAGGTCATGGTTGATGCCGAGGTTGGAGACGACGTCTACGGTGAAGACCCGTCGGTGAATCGTCTCGAGGCGCTCGCCGCTGAAATGCTGAACAAACCGGCAGCGATTTTTGTCCCGACCGGGACACAGAGCAATTTGCTGGCGTTGCTGTCGCATTGCGAACGCGGTGACGAATACATCGTGGGTCAGCAGGGGCATACCTATAAATACGAAGGCGGCGGTGCCGCAGTTCTCGGCAGTATTCAGCCGCAGCCGCTGGACTATGAGGCCGACGGCACGCTCGATTTGTCGCGGGTCGAAGCGGCCATCAAACCAAACGATCCACATTTCGCCCGCACGCGCCTTCTCTGCCTGGAAAATACCCAGGGCGGCAAGGTATTGCCGCTTGCCTACCTGAAACAGGCCCGCGCTTTTTGTGAGCGTACCGGTCTGGCCTTGCATCTGGATGGCGCCCGGTTGTTTAATGCGGCGGTCGCGCTGAAAGTGCCGGTCAGTGACATCAGCGATCAGTTCGACACGGTTTCCGTGTGCCTTTCCAAGGGGCTGGGGGCGCCCGTTGGATCCGTGCTGTGCGGGCCAAGGGACCTGATCGTGAAAGCACGGCGCTGGCGCAAGGTACTGGGCGGTGGCATGCGTCAGGCCGGGATGCTGGCGGCGGCCGGCATCTACGCCCTGCAAAATAATGTCGAGCGTTTGCAGGAAGATCATCAGAATGCTGGCCGGCTGGCGGAGGCGCTGAAGCGTGTGCCGCAGGTCGAAGTGCAGGGCGGCAACGCGCGAACCAACATGGTGTTTGTTGATATCGACCCGGACCAGTCGTCGCAACTGTGTGCCTACCTCGCCAGTCGGGATGTGCTCATCGGCAACTCGGCGACGGTGCGCCTGGTGACGCATCTGGATGTTGATTCGGCGGATATCGAGCGATTTACCGCGGAAGTGAGCGAATTTTTCGCACGCGCGGCATAAGATTGTTTACAGGGGGATGAATGGCTGCTGACCAGCAGGAGCGCAACATGGCTGTGTTCTGCGATTTCGAGAATATTGCGATCGGAGCGCGCGAAGCCAAATACAGCAAGTTCGATATCAAGAAGGTGCTTGAGCGGCTTCTGGTAAAAGGCAGCATTGTCGTCAAGAAGGCCTATTGCGACTGGGACCGTTACAAGGACTTCAAGCCGCAGATGCACGAAGCGGCTTTTGAGCTCATCGAGATTCCGCATGTCAGGCAATCGGGCAAGAATTCGGCAGACATCCGGATGGTCGTTGACGCGCTTGACCTTTGTTATACGAAGGCGCACGTCGACACTTTTGTGATCGTCAGCGGCGATTCCGATTTTTCGCCTTTGGTGTCCAAATTGCGCGAAAACAACAAGGAGGTGATCGGAGTAGGAGTCAAGCACTCGACGTCGGATCTGCTGATCGCCAATTGCGACGAGTTCATTTTCTACGACGATCTGGTGCGCGACAAACCGCGCAAGGGTACAGCGCGGCGCAAGCCTTCGAATAAGGCTTCCCGTGACAGAAAGGAAGTGAAGGATGCTGTCGAAGCAGAGGCGCCGGAAGACGGATCTCAAAAAGGAATCGATCTCGTCTTGAGCACTTTTGAAGCGCTGCTTGCGGAGCGTGGAGGTGACGAAAGAATCTGGGGCTCGATGATCAAGCAGGCATTGAAGCGGCGTAACCCGGGTTTCAACGAGTCCTATCATGGCTACAAGAGTTTCAGCGGCCTGTTGGAGGATGCGCAGGCACGCGGGCTCGTCAGCCTCGAGCGTGATGAAAAATCCGGCGGTTATATCGTCACTGCCGCACCGGGGTAGCCTTGGCTGGCGATGGAAAGCGTATCGAATCTGTAGCGGTAGCCGGGTAGATTGGTCGTCGCATATGCTCCTTGATCGCGGTTTTGGGCAGGAACGGGTCAGGCCGTTGCACAGTAATTCGATTTGGCGCTCCTGTGCGTACTGCGTGTCTTCGCCGCGAAATATCTTCTTGCAGTTCCAGCCCGGGTTGAACTGACTTAAACATGTCGGTAGCAGAACTGATTGCACTCGGTCTCGGCTATTTCCACGTTCTCGTTGTTATTGCCGTTTCGTTGCGCGTTATCGTAAAGCGGCGTCCGCCGGGCGCATCACTGGCGTGGCTGATCCTGGTGATGGTACTGCCTTACGCCGGGGCAATACTGTACTTGCTGATGGGCGAGCGCACGCTCGGGCGCAAACGCGCCAGGCGCGCCGAAGCGTTGCGTCAGCCGCTACAGAACTGGCTGACGCACATCGCGTCGGCATCACCGTCGGTGCCCGATGATGGCTCCGTTGCCTGGGAAACGCTGCGGCGACTCGTTGAAGGCAGTGTGCGTATGCCAGCGCTTGGCGGCAACGAGCTGGATCTCATCGACGGCGCTGATGCCACCCTGCTAGCTATTGTCGAAGAGATTGATCGCGCCGTCAGGACCTGCGACCTTGAGTTCTACATCTGGCATCTCGGTGGATTGACCGATGATGTCGCGCGTGCCCTGATCCGCGCGGAAGCCCGCGGCGTGAGATGTCGTGTGCTGGTTGATTCCGTCGGTAGCGCCGCATTCTTGCGCAGCGGCCTTGTCACGGAGCTGCGTCAAGGCGGAGTCGAGGTGGTTGAGGCGTTGCCGGTGAGTCTGCTGCGAAGTCTGTTTGTGCGTGTCGATCTGCGCTTGCATCGCAAGATCGTCGTCATCGACGGATGCGTTGCGTTTACCGGCAGCCTCAACATGGTCGATCCGCGTTTCTTCAAGCAAGGCGTCGGTGTCGGCGAATGGGTTGACGCGATGGTCCGTGTGAGTGGTCCGGCGGTGAAGTTGCTGGAACTGGTATTTGTCTGGGACTGGTTGATCGAAACCGGGGAGACGCTCGATGGGTTGATTCCCGAAAGCGAGGCCGATTTGCCGGCAGCTACCGGGCAGGCGATTGCACAGGTACTGCCTTCGGGGCCAGGATACGAAGGCGACGCGATATATCAGCTTTTGCTGACGGCGATTTACGCATCACGTCACGAGCTCATCATGACGACGCCTTACTTTGTGCCCGATGAGGCAATGATTGGCGCTCTTCAGGCTGCGGCAAGGCGCGGTGTCGCCGTGACGCTGATCGTTCCCGAGCGCGTCGACTCCGTACTGGTGCGTTATGCCAGCCGCGCCTATAACGATGAACTGCTGAGCGCGGGTGTGCGCATTCTGCGATTTCACGGTGGACTGCTACATACCAAGAGTGTTGTGATCGACGGCGAGACCACGCTGTTCGGCACGGTCAACCTGGATATACGCAGCCTGCGTTTGAATTTTGAAGTGACGATGATTGCCTACGATCCACAGTTCGGCCGTGCGGTCCGTGAATTACAACTCGGTTACGCGTCGCGATCCGAGTCGATCGATCTGCAGCGCTGGCGCCAGCGCAAGCGGTTCACCCGGCTGTTGGAAAACGCCGCGCAGCTGATGAGCCCTCTGCTTTAGCGGGGGGGCTATCCGTGAAGGCAATATAATATGGCCGGGAAAACTGGATTGCGAGGCGAAATGGCCGGTGGTAATGTGCCTCAGTCATCGTCCAAAATGTAGTATCAAAGCACACAGATGGGAGAATGAAATGCAAAGAGCGGTTGTTTCGCTTGTGGGTGCCGTATCGATAGTGTTTGGCACAACATGTTGGGCACAAGGCGAGCTGGTGGTATACCCCAAGAACGAGCAGTCCAAGGAGCAACAGGACAAGGATAACTATGAGTGCTACGGCTGGGCCAAGCAGCAAAGTGGATTCGACCCGATGGCGCCACCTACGACGAGTTCGGCTCCGCCGCCGCAACAGGCACCGAAAGGAGGTGTCGGGCGGGGAGCGTTACGCGGAGCGGCCATTGGCGGAATTGTCGACGGGAGCGATGGTGCAAAGACAGGCGCGGCTGCCGGCGCGGTAGTTGGCGGTGCGCGGCGCAGAGACCAGCAACGTCAGCAGGCAGCAGCGGAGCAGCAATGGGCGCAACAGGAGGCGGCCCAATACCAGGGCAACCGCAATGACTACAACCGTGCCTATGCGGCGTGCATGGAAGGCCGCGGATACTCCGTTCGCTGAATCGAAGAGGGAAAGTGAATCATGAAAGCTACTGACAAGTTTATCTTATTGACCGGCGTTGTTGCTGCGCTTGCGAGCGGTCCGGCATCGGCGATTGATACGTCGAAACCGTTCCTTTGCGCGTCAATGCAAGTGCACGAATGCATCGATGGCCGCGCCTGCGAAGCGGTGTTACCTGAAGAAGTCAATGTTCCGACTTTCATGCGGGTCGATGTCAAGGGGCGGGAGATTCGGGTGCTCAAGGATGCGCCGCCGACAAAGATTCGTTCAATTGCGAAGATTGAGGATCGCCTGGTGCTGCAAGGTGCCGAAGACGGTAATCCGCGTCAGCCCGATGGCACAGGGTGGACAATGTCCATCGAAAACGATACCGGTCGATTTGTTGCGACAGCCACGTTGCTGCAAGGAGCGGTTGTAATCTTCGGCGCGTGCACCGAACTTTGATCCTGCGTTCATGCCCATCTAACGAGCGTTGGTAGCGGGATCGCTGCCATTTTTGTCAATGGGGATGATCGGATACCGCATCCCCCTTGAGAGCCCGCACTGCCTGCGAGCGATGCAATACGTCCTGGTGGCGCAATGCCGGACGGCCCGGACACGGCAGGCGCCGCGAATTCTGCGAACGGAAACCAATGCCGACTGATATCAGCCCACTGACTGTTCTCTGGTCGATGTGTGCGTCGGCGTGCCTGATGATGGCGCTGATGCACGTTCTGCTGTTTGCGAGAGACCGGCACCGCCTGGTCTACGGCCTTGCAGCGTTGATGGCGTTTGCCGCGGCTGTCAATGCTGTGTGCGAACTGTTTCTGATGTTCGCGGAAGACATCCCGGCCTACGTTAGCGTGCTCAAGGTTCAGGTATTCAGTACGTTTCTGATTGTGGTGTCCCTGGTTTGGTTCATCTATGTTTACTACGGGACTGCATCGAGGACACTGGCACTGGCTATAACTGCAATGTGGTTTATGGCCATCATGCTCGGCATTGTTCTGCCCAGCGATGGTTATGTCTTTTCCAGTATTTCAGAACTGGTAATCAACCAGACCTACTGGGGCGAAACCTTCGTGCTCGCGCAGGGAAAGAGGAATTCCTGGATCGTCCTGTCTGACCTGGCGAGCGTTCTGGTTTTGTTTTACATTCTTCAGGCATCGTTCCGGGCCAGGCGAATCGGTAAGCGGCGGCGTGCCGCGATGGTTGGCGGGGCGTCGGCTCTATTTATTCTGCTGGCGGGCATTCACACCCCGCTCGTCGATGCCGGCCTCGTGCGCACGCCCTATCTGATCAGCTTTTCATTCCTGGCGATTGTCGCTGCGATGACGTATGAACTCGTCAGCGAAGCCTTCCTCGCGAGCCGTTACGCCAGGCAGATCAGTGCGGGGGAGCGACGCTGGCAGATGCTCGTCGATACGGTTCCGGTGTTCGTGACTGGCCTCGATCGAGATGGCCGCATTAACTATGTGAACCGGTTTCTTCGGGAAGCAAGCGGTCGTGGTGAAGGCGAGTTACTGGGCAGTCGGTTCACCGATTTTCTGCCGGGCGATCAGCGGGTGCGTGCGGCGGACATGATTCGGGATGTGCTCGACGGAGCGTTGTCGCTGCAAGCGCGAATTCCTTTCCTTACGAAAGATGGCACGCGCCTGGAAGTGGTCTGGTCCAGTGGTGCCGTCACCGGTGAAGACGGCGTTCACACGGGCATTCTCAGTGTTGGTGCGGACGTGACAGAACGTGTCAAGGCGCTGACCGAACTACAGGAGACCCGACGCGAACTGGATCGCCTCACGCGGATTACATTGCTTGGCGAGGTCGCGGCCGGGCTCGCCCACGAGCTTGGCCAGCCATTGACCGCTATTTTGAGTAATGCGCAGGCTGCACGGCGCATGCTCTTGTCGGGCTCTGCGGAACTCGAAGAAATCCGTTTTATCGTTGAGGATATCGTCGCTGACGATAAACGTGCCAGCGAAGTTGTGAGCGGGCTGCGCGCGTTCCTGCGCAAAGAGGAGGTGGTGCGAAAGCCCGTTGACATCAATCATGTGATTCACTCTGTTGTTGATATGCTGACCAGTGAGATTCAGACGCATCGAATTTCGCTGACTCTGGAGCTTGACGATGACATTCCGGAAATCGACGCGAATGAAGTGCAGTTGCAGCAAGTCGTCATGAACTTGCTCCTTAATGCAATCAAGGTTGTGACGGGGGCATCCGACGATCGGAGAAAGATTCTCGTGCGTTCAAGTATTCACGCCAGAGAGCTAGTTGTTTCGGTCAGCGACAAAGGGCCCGGGATTGCAGCCGCGCTGCTGCCGAAGCTGTTCGATCCACTCGTAACCGCGGGATACGGTGGCCTTGGAATGGGCCTTGCAATTTGCCGGCGCATCGTCGAATTGCACGGCGGCAAGATCGTGGCGGAGAATGACCCGTCCGGCGGTGCGATATTTCGCGTTTCGCTTCCGTTGCGCGATGGCAGTTCGGTGGAAGCACAGAAGTGAAAGCGTTGGCGACCATCTTCATCGTCGACGATGATGCCTCGGTTCGCACCGCGCTGACGCGATTGCTGGGCGCCCGGAACTTCAACGTCGAGAGCTTTTCCAGTGCGCGTGAGTTTCTTGCCAGAACACCGGTCGAGGGTAACTGTTGTCTGCTGCTTGACCTGGCAATGCCTGAAATGAACGGCCTCGAGCTGCAGTCGGAACTTGCTGCGCGGCAGCGGAAAATTCCGGTCGTGTTTCTCACCGGGCACGGCGATATTGCGTCGGGCGTTGAGGCGATGAAGCACGGGGCGGTCGATTTTCTGACGAAACCGGTCGATGAGGAGGCATTGTTCGCATCGTTGACGAGTGCGCTCGAAAAATCACGTGAATTCGACGCGCAAAGGCGTGCGGACGAAGAAATGCAGCATCGGTTTGACACGCTCACGGCCAGAGAGCGCGAAGTCATGCAACTGGTGGTGGCAGGGCTGCTGAACAAACAGATCGCGGCGCAACTGGGTATCAGCGAGAAAACGGTAAAAGTTCACCGCGCGCGCGTAATGGAGAAGACGGATTCGCCATCGCTCGCCGCGTTGGTTCGCTTGTGCGCTGCCGCGCAAGAGGGTGTCAGCGGCGCGGATGGGCAATTCGACTAGCAGATAACAAGTCGAACCGATTGCCCGTTTACAACAAGGGCCGGCATCAGTTCTGCGCGTTGGGCAAGGAAGATCATCGGCGCAAGCGGTTCCAGGACATTTTTAATCGTTGCTATCGCGGTAGCGCTCGGGAAACGGGCACCGCGCTTCGGCGGCTGGCGCCGTCATTAGCTGAACATGTCTGAGCCGTGCCAGTCGCATTGGCCCGGCGCGACCTGCACGCTTGCGCGTGTTCCTGTCGCGCTGGCAATTTCGCCTTGCGTTCCCTTATCGCCGGCCTGTAGGACTTTGGTCCAATCGCCGGATCGTTTGCAGCGCGCTATAAGAGTATTGTAAGTGCGTTGTGGGTTCGTTCCTGGTGTCTCTAAGGCAAGTGGCCCAGGCTCTGTGCGGATGGTCTGATGAAAGCGCGCTGGCGCATGGGGTAATCATGAACAATGGCATGATGGGCAGGCTTGTAAGTGCCTGGTCTGCAACGAAGCAAGACTGGATCGGCCGATATTCTTGCCTGCCCCGATTCAAAATTGTCCGATTTGTCAGATAGTGGGTCGGCTATGGCGCCTGGATCAGTGGAGGACGGCTATGTATATGTTGTCGACGACGATGCATCCGTGCGGCGAGCTGTTTCGCGGCTCATGCGCGCGTGGGGGATGAAGGTGAAGACCTTCTCCAGTGCCGAGCAGTTCATCAACGCCGATGTCGATGACAGACGAGCCTGCGTGATTGCCGATGTTCTGATGACCGGTGGGAGCGGGTTTGAGCTGCCGGAACTGCTTTCCAGCAGGGGCAGGAATATTCCGGTGATTCTGATGACCGCACACGACTCGGATGTAGCCCGGGACAAAGCGACACAGGTGGGTGCAGCCGGTTACTTTCGCAAACCGTTAGACGATCAGGCGCTGATCGATTCGATTCGCTGGGTATTGAGTAAAGGCAGGTCCAAAAAACAGTGACACCGCATCAATGAGGTGCGGCCATGGAGCGACGCGTTGGCCCGTGATGAGCGTTTGTTTGCTTGGACACGTTGTTTAGATGTGAATGTCGGATGGGAGACCAGGATGAGATTGACTCGTTTTACGAGCACTGCGTATTGCAGGGCGGTAACGTCGTTCAGCATCGCGCTGATGGTAGGGGGTGGGTTTGCACAGGCGCAGGATGATGCTGCGGGTGATTCGGGTGCCAGCTTGCGCGCTGCGACGCAGAACCCGATCAGTTCGATGTACAGCTTGCCGTTCAAGTTCAGCTTCGACAACGGTGCCGACAACGGGGACGCCAACACACTCAGTATCCAGCCTGTTCTCCCGGTGACGGTCGGTGACTGGAACCTGGTCAACCGAATCATTATCCCGCTCGCCGACGCGCCGGGCGGCGTGCCGGGTCTTCCCGGCAACCCCGGTATCGGTGATACGACGGAGAGTGGCCGCACTTCCGGACTGGGCGACATCAATAGCGACCATCCGCGCGCGGCGCGTTTGCAAATACGTTTTGCGGCGCGCATGGGCGAGCGTGCGCCAAGAGGGAGTGGCATCAGGCGCGGCGAGGTGTCCGGAGCCGGACCATCGGTGGAAGCGGTGGGTCTCTGTTGAAAAAAGAAAGTGTGATGTCAGCGTCAACGCAAGAGACTGGAACGACCGGCCGGCCAACGCGGCCGGCCGGCGACGGTTCTGGCTTCATCGTCGCTGTAAGGGTTTGTTCGATTGATTCAGTGTGTATCGCGTAATCGCGAGGATGGTACGCTTCGCTCAGGGAGATAGTCTGCGTTAGGTAAGAAGGGAGAACCATGGTTGACGACCAGACCCAGGCCGGCTGGCGCATCAGGCTCGCATTTGCACTTTTCGTCGCGAGCATTAGCTGGCCGGTCTTGTTGCCGGTCATGCCTTTTCTCGGATTTTCGGGCTCCTCGATCGCCACGTTCTCGGGAGCGATGCTGGTGGCGGCCGAAGTCATGATCATTGTTGGTGCCGCTGTGGCTGGCAAAGAAGGGTTTGCATTCATAAAGCAGAAGGTGTTCGGCTTCCTCAAATCCTATGGCCCTCCGCAGGATGTGAGCCGACCCCGATACATCATCGGCCTGGTGATCTTCGTCATCCCGGTGATCCTCGGATGGGCATGGCCATATGTCGGGTTGTATCTGCCAGGACTCGAAGAGCATCTGCTTGTTTACGCCGTCACGGGTGATGTGCTGCTGCTCATCAGCCTGTTCATTCTCGGTGGCGCGTTCTGGGATAAACTGAGATCTTTGTTCATGCACCGCGCATACGCGGTGATTCGCGGCAAGGGAACTGGGCATGGCAACAAGCATTGAGCACAGCGGCAAGGTCAAGACATTGTCGTGCCATTTGCGCGGTGCTGCCGCCTGCTTGTTTATCTTCGCGACGCCGTGCGCGTTGAGTTTGAGGAGAGCCGGGGGCACAGGTCAAAGCTCCGTGCTGCGCATCGCAACCGCCAGGAGAGCATCATTAGCCAGCCGTCCAAAGTCTGCGGGTCAGTGGATGATTTTGTGCGTCGCCGGGCTTCGGTTTCTTCGACACGAAGCCTCGCGCGCTGCCTGCTGCTTGCTTGCCTTGATGCTGATCGGTGTCGGTTCGGCTGGAGCACAGGAGGCGGGAGTCAGAACCGGCAGCTACCTCGGCGGGCGAGGACCTTACGACCCGCGCCCGTTCGAAGATACGCGACTTGGCGATCGCTTGTTTCTGGGCGCGGACTTTTTTCAATCCAAGAACCGGCATTGGATTGAAGAAGGTTTCGCGATCGGTGGATATGTTTCCCTGAACATGCAGGGGGGCAGTGAAGACAGTAAGCTGCACAGCATGAGCGAGACACTCATTATCGGCGCTTGGGAACCGTTGCGCCAGGCAAACGAAGCCGGTCGTTGGGTGTTTGGTCTTGCGCATGATCATGTCATAGGCGATTTGACCACACGCGAGTTCGCCGACCGGCAGGGGCTTGTGGAGACGCCCGATGATCTGGATACCAGTCCGGACAAGACGTTCACGACGTTGGGACTGCTCGCCTGGGAGCACGAGTTTCATACGCAGGCGGACGGCGGATGGGGATATCGTGCTGGCCAATTGTTCGCGGCCGGATACTTTGGCAGCGCGGTATATCTTGATGACGACCGCAAGTTCTTCATGGCCCGCCCGCTTGCCGCGGCAGCCGGAGCACAATGGGTCGGGAACAACGACATCGGCCTCGGTGCAAATGTGGTTGTGTGGCGCAATCCTTATTACATCTCGCTCGCTGCGATTGATGGCAAAGCAAATCGCAAGTATCCGGATTTTGATAGCCTTCTGGATGGGGAGTTGCTCTATCTCGGTGAGGTCGGGATAGAGAGTGACCTCGATGGGCCGAATGAGGCTATTGTTCGGCTCACGGCGACGCATTTGGATCTCAGCGGGGAGAATCCCGAAGAGGGGCCGGGTGAGTCAATGATGTTTTCGGCGGAGCGCAGATTTGGCGGGCGATGGGCGATTTTCGGCCGCTGGAGCAAGTCCTTCAGGCGCTTGAGCGCCGATTATCGGGAATTGCTGTCGGCCGGTGGGGCATGGTTGCGACCGTTTGGATTTGATCAGGATTTCATGGGCTTTGGATTCTTTGCAGGCACACCGTCCGACCCGGCAAAAAGCGACGAGTACGGTGCCGAGCTCAGCTACAAGGTTCAGCTGACGCAAGACTTCTCAGTGATGCCCGACCTGCAATACTGGTACCGAAGCGACCCGGATAGTCAGAGAACATCGGTCTGGATAGCTGGGGTTCGCGCAAATTTTGAGTTCTGACCGATGATGGCTCCGGTAGCAATAGCAAGTTGGTCTCGGCACCGGGCAAAAGAACGATTGTCAGCACAGACCGAATGCGCTTGCTGCGCGGTGGCGGTGCCGGCAAGATCTTCCAGGTCGGCAAACAGCCCATGAACGCGCGGGTCGAGGCCTATTACAACGCGGTCTAACCGGATGGCGCGCCGAACTGGACGATCGGCGGGACGAATCAGTGGTTGTTTCCGGAGTAAGTTGTGCCGACGTGCATGTCTCGCCGCGTCACCACTGAAACCCGAAGTTCTACTTGTTACCAACCTTCGCCTGTTGAACCTGCGCAGACCGGTATTCGCCCTAGAGGTATTCACCTGCAGCGATCGGGTCGAACAGCGGTGGTATCTTGGCCGTGTTTATTTCTTGCGGTTAGCGGCCGCCATCTTCAGCGCTGGCTAACCGACGTTGCCCAGAGGGCGCCCGGGCCAGCTGCGAGATTCCCGTTCCCACATACTGAGTGAAAGGCCTGCAATGAAAAAGATCTTCCGATGCCTGGGGAGGGTGGCGCTGTCCGGGCTTGCAATTCTCTTGCCGCTATTGCTGTTGTACGTGTTGCTCGACGAAGTTTTTATGCTGATCGTCGCATTGGCGACGCCGGTTGCTGAAGTCATCCTGCCGGGCAAAGTGATCGACGCGATCAACATGCCGGTGTTGCTGGCTATCGTCGTGCTGTTTGTGGTTTCGGTTTTGATCGGGCTGCTGGCCCGTACTGACGCCGGACGACGCTTCGGTAGTATGGTGGAGCGCAATACGGTTTCGAAGTTGCCGGTGTACGCCGCGCTGAAAGGTATCGGAACAGCGATTGTCGGCGGCGCCGGTCGTTCCGGCTTCGAGCCTGTGCTCATCAATTACGAAGACGGGACCGCTGCGATTGTCTACCTGGTTGAGGATATAGACGACGACCGGGTGGCCATCCTCGAACCGTGGGTGCCGACGCCGTTCGCTGGAAGCATGAAGATCGTGCCACGTCGCTTGATCAGCCCGATGGAGGCCAGCCTGATGGATGTAAGTGCGGTCCTCAGCCGCTGGGGCGTTGGCACACGCACCCTGTTTGTTGCAGACCGGTCGCCGGGAGCGGCCGCGCGGGATGACGAGGCGGCATCGTGAGCAGGGAGTTGGAGCGGCAGGGCAACTCCGACGGTAACCGTGCTGCGCTGAGCCTTGCCTGGATGTTCCTGTTGCTGGCCGGTATTGCCGAATGGGGCTGGCCGGTCGGGCTCAAACTGGGCTGGGGCGAGTCGGGCGCGCAGTGGGGCTGGATCACCCTTGCCATTATCAGTATGGCCCTGAGCGGTTGGTGGCTGTTGTTGGCCCAGCGCACCTTGCCGATGGGTACCGCTTACGCGGTCTGGACCGGAATTGGCGCGGTCGGCACTTTTCTTATTGGCATCGTGGTTTTCGGTGACTCGGCGGCGGTAGCGCGCTTCGTGTGCGTTGGTCTCATCGTGGCAGGCATCCTCGGTCTGAAACTGGTGAGCCGCTAGCGCAATGGGCAACCTCGATCCGATGACCGCTGCGTGGATCGCACTGGTGGTGGCCGGCGCATTCGAATGGGGCTGGCCGGTCGGTCTGAAACTGGGCCTGACGGCGAGCGGAACGCGCCCCGGCTGGATTGCCTTCTCGGGTGTTTGCATGGTGATCAGCGGCGCCTTGCTGCTGTACGCGCAAACCAGCATCGCCATCGGCACCGCTTACGCGGTCTGGACCGGGATCGGCGCTGTCGGTGCATTCGTTCTTGGCGTACTGCTGTTTCGGGAATCCGCGAGTCTGGCCAGGATTTTCTTTGTCATGTTGATCGTCGCCGGGATTGCCGGTCTGAAGCTGGTCTCTTGAAGCCGGAGCCGGGCGCGATCGAGCGAGCTGATCAATGTGTCGTGACACAACGGCTTCCCCTGCTGCTGTAGACTAGAAGCGATCGAGAGTACCGGCAGGCGGCATTGGCATGAAGCGTTTCGCAGCACTTGGTATCGTTGGCGTAATCGTGGCGGTTGCGATCATTTATATGGTCGTGCATGACGGGGGCTCCCCTGTAACAGAAACGCCGGTGACAACGAAGCGCGACTATGTCGGTGTCGCAGGTTGCGCGCAATGCCATCAACAAGAAGCCGAAGACTGGCGAGGGTCGCACCACGATCTGGCGATGCAGCATGCAACCGAAGAGACGGTGTTGGGTGATTTCAACGACCAGCGCCTGAATCACTACGGTGTTGAATCGGCTTTTACCAAAAAGCAGGGCAAGCATTTCGTGCGGACCGACGGGCCCGATGGCACGTTGCAGGACTACGAAATCAAGTACGCATTTGGTGTTGAGCCCTTGCAGCAGTACCTCGTCGAGTTCGATGGTGGCCGGTTGCAGGCCTTGCATCTGGCCTGGGATTCCCGCCCGGAACAAGACGGCGGACAGCGCTGGTTTCATTTGTATCCAGACCAGAAAATCGACTATACCGATGAGTTGCACTGGACGCGGCTGGCGCAGAACTGGAATTACATGTGCGCGGAATGCCATTCGACAAATCTGAAAAAAAACTTTGATCTGGTAACGAATCAGTTCGATACGACCTGGTCCGAAATCAATGTGGCGTGCGAAGCCTGCCACGGCCCGGGCAGTGCGCACGTGGCCTGGGCGGAGAAGGCGCCGGGAACATCCAAGCTGGAAGACAAGGGCTTTGAGATCCAGTTCGACGAACGGCAGGGCGCGTTATGGCAGTTCGATGGTTCCGGCACCATCGCTGTGCGCAGCACGCCGCGAACCACCGTCAAGGAAATCGAAACCTGTGCACGCTGTCACTCGCGACGCTCATTGCTCTCGGAGGACTATCAACACGGCAAGCCATTTCTGGATACCCACCTGCCGGCATTGCTGACCGAACAGCTCTATCACGCGGACGGGCAGATCGATGACGAGGTGTACGTGTACGGATCGTTCCTGCAGAGCAAGATGTTCGAGAAGGGTGTCACCTGCAGCGATTGCCATGATCCGCACACCCTGAAGTTGCGCGCCCCAGACAATCAGGTTTGCCTGCAATGCCATCAGGCGAGCGCGTACGACTCCAGGGCCCATCACTTCCACCCGGAAGGCAGCGATGGCAGCCTGTGTGCAGAGTGCCATATGCCGCCAAAGAACTACATGGTTATTGATCCGCGTCACGATCATAGTTTTCGGGTACCACGGCCGGATCTCTCTGAGCGGTTGAACACGCCCAATGCCTGTAATCAGTGCCACACCGACGAGACGGCAGCGTGGGCCAGTCGGATGCTGGATCAGTGGTATGGAGAGAATCGAACCCGCGACTGGCATTACGGCGAAACCTTGTTCGCTGCGCAGCAGGGCATGCCGGGTGCGGGCCGCGAACTGGCAGCACTGGCCGCCTCGCCCAATTTTCCGGAAATCGTTCGTGCGACGGCTGCTTCGCTGTTGCCGGGGTTTGCGGATCCGCTGGCTCTGGCGGTGCTGCAGCCCTTGCTGGGTGACAATTCCGCACGGGTGCGAGAGGCCGCGCTGGTAGCGGTTGATGGTGTCGATGCCGGGCGGCGCTGGGGAATGGCTGGTTCGCTATTGTCTGATCCGGTTTATGCAGTGCGGATTGAGGCGGCCCGGGTACTGTCGGCGGTTGATCGCGAGCCCTTGACGCCCGAGCAACGTGCGTTGCTCGATCGCGGTATCGCGGAGTACGTCGATGCACAGCTGGCGAGTGCGGAGCATCCGCAATCGCACGTCAACCTCGGCTTGTTGTATACGCGTCAGGGCAAGCATGGCGATGCGCAATTGGCATACGAGCAGGCTTTGCGGCTCGAACCTTCATACGACGCCGCCTTTATCAACCTGTCGGATCTGTTCCGCGCTCAAGGGCAGGAGGAGAAGGTTGAGGAGGTGTTGCTGAAAGGGCAGCGTGCCCGCCCGGATAGCGCGGCGATCGCGCATTCGCTGGGCCTGCACTACGCCAGAGTGCGCAAGATGCCACTGGCGCTGGACTCGCTGCAGCACGCTGCGCGACTGGCGCCGGAGGACATCCGTTTTTCCTACGTTTATGCCGTCGCGCTGCACGACAGTGGAAGGCTGAATGAATCACTCCGCATTCTTCGCAGTGCGCACGATACGCAACCGAATAACGCTGAAGTGCTGGTTGCGCTGGTCTCGTATTCGGCCGAGGCCGGCAAGGATCAAGCGGCGAGGGAGTACGCGTCGAAACTCGTCGAAATCGAACCCCGCCTTGGAACGGTCGATGACGTTTTGCAACGACTCGCCGCCGGCAATTAGGCGGGCGCGTAAGTTTTGCCCCTACGGCAGATTCTGTGCAAGGCCGCCTGAAACTCATCCGGCTTGGCGCACAGTCGCCTTCGGTGGCTCCGGGCGGTCGCCCGGCTGGTGCAATTGCGAGTGTGCCGGCCCGGTCCCGGATAGAAGCTTTGTTGAGTGTGATGGAGCAGGTTGTCAATAGCAGTCCGGTGCCTCGATGATTGAGTCAATAAACCGTTTGTGCGGGATGTCGGTCCTTGTTGTGTCGTTGGCAATGACAGACTTTGCCGCCGCTGACGCTGGCGCGCAACCGGTTGAAACAGGCAGTGCGTCGCGAGTCGACAGTCCCAACAAGGGCAGTAGCCCGATCCCGATCACCGTCACGCCGGCGGTCAAGCCGAACAAGGAGAGTGAGTGGGTGGTCTTGCCCATTCCGAAATCGAGCCCCGCGATCGGCACCGGCCTGCAACTGGTTGGTGCGCGTTTTTTCAAGGCGGACACGAAATCGCAACCGTCAGTGTTTGGTGCCGGTGCCGGCTACTATTCGAGTGATACCTGGTTTGCCGGGGTTGGCGGTGCGTACAATTTCGCGGCCGATCGATGGCGCATTATGGCGGGCGTGGGCTACGTCGATGCGAGCTACGACTTCTACGGAATCGGTAACGATGCTGGCGATGCAACAGACATCAAGTTTCCGATCAGGCAGACGGGCACGGCAGCCATGGTCAAGGTGTTGCGCCTGATCGGTGCAAACTGGTATGCGGGCATTGGTTATCGCTACCTGGATTCGCAAGTCAGCCTGAGGGTGTCGCTACCGCAGGCCCCGGAACTCGAGGAGATACTGAATACCGGCGTTCGAATCGTCGCGCAGGGACCAACGCTGTCTGCTGTATACGATACACGCGACCTCAACCTCAATCCGCGCACCGGAAGTTACGTCAGCATCGAGGGGCTGACATCAACGAAATCCCTGGATTCCGAGGAGACATACCAGCGCCTGACAATCAATGCCAGCCATTACTGGCCGCTGAGCGATGACTATGTACTTGCGGGCCGCATGACTGTCTGTGGCGTGACGGACAATGCGCCCTTCTTCGATCTGTGTTTGTACGGGAGCGACAACGATCTGCGTGGTTATACGGTCGGGCGGTATCAGGATCTGACAATGTTCGCCGCCCAGGCGGAGCTGCGCGCCCAGTTCACACCGCGCTGGGGCGGGGTCGTTTTTGCGGGAATCGGCGAGGTCGCGCCGGATTTCGGTGACATGAATTCTGGCGACCTGTTGCCGGCGGGTGGCGTCGGCGTTCGCTGGATGGCGGCACCGGAGAACAGGGTGAACGTACGGGCGGACCTTGCATGGGGTCAGGGCGACGACGCGCTGTTCTACCTCTCGATTGGCGAAGCTTTCTAGTCGATTGTAGCGGGCTGCAAGTCGAGTTCGACAAAACGCAACACGGCCTCGATCAGCTCTTCGCGCGGGAAATCACTCCTGTCGGCAAGGCTGCGAATCAGGGCGTACGGGCTTGCACCGAGATCAGCCGCAATGGCCCAGTGATCGGCATTGGCGTAGCCAAGCAGCGTGCTTCCCGGGATGACCTGATCATAGAACAGCAGATTTCCGTCATTGCGCGGATCGAACTCGCTGAGTATTGAGTAGGACGGTTTCAACCCGGCGGAGATGCGTTCCGGTTCCGGTAGCGTAACCACTGTGTACAGCGCGATTCCCTTCGGGAGCCGGTGCTGTGCAAGCCATGCACGGCGCACGCTTGGGCGCAGACTAAGCAGTGCGCCGGCATCGCCATCCTTGCATTGAAGACCCGGAATGTTCTGCGTAATCGACATGGCTGCCTCCGGTGCCTTGTCCGCAAGCGGCGATCCTCCGACTGCGCCGGCGAGTGATACGACGGCGCTGATTCTCGATTGAATTTCGGGGTATGTCACGATTGCTTCGAGGGTATCGACGACGCCTTTGGAATGGCCGATGATCACCAGCTTGTGCGGTTCGCCAGATCGAGACATCTTGAGCAGGCTGTCGCGAATATGGCGAGCGTTGTAGGCACTGCTGGATGTGCCGCTCACGCTCAAGGTCTTGAAATCGT
>Ga0316187_10000762_pt1 | contig 26311 bp, 25 predicted proteins | sample CroRivburrow1_MG_FD_204927 | JGI IMG/M metagenome (GOLD analysis project Ga0316187, IMG submission 204927) | Coastal sediment microbial communities from Maine, United States - Cross River worm burrow 1 | ecosystem: Environmental > Aquatic > Marine > Coastal > Sediment | place: USA: Maine...
TGCCGAGCCCATCCGGCAGCGAGCCGGTCGCGAGCACGACTTCGTCGGCAGCGAATTCGGCGATGTCCTGCTCGTCCATCGGCGCAAAGTAACGCACTTCGACACCAAGCTGTTCAAACTGGCGTAAATACCAGCCCATCAATTCGGTGATCTGCCCGCGGCGTGGCGCGAGTCCGGCGAGTCGGAACTGCCCGCCGAGATCACCCAGGGCCTCGACCAGGGTGACGTCGTGTCCTCGTTCGGCGGCGACGCGCGCGGCTTCCATACCGGCCGGACCGCCACCCACGACGAGCACCTTTTTAGGCGCGTTGGTTTTTGCAAAACGATCGCCACCCCATTCGAATTCGCGTCCGGCGGAGGGGTTGACCAGGCAGGAAATCCAGTAGTCGCGCGCACGCCTGCCCCAGCACATCTGGTTGCAGGATATGCAGCCGCGAATATCATCTTGCCGGCCTTCGCGCGCCTTGTTGACCAGGTGCGGATCGGCGATCTGGCCACGCACAATCGACACCAGGTCAGAACTGCCGCTTGCCACCGTATAGTCGGCGTTTTCGGGAGTGCGTATGTGGCTTTCAGCGGTAACTTTCGCGTGCTTGACGACCTGTTTCAGTGACGCCGCCAGCGGCACACCCTGTTTTTCGCCGTAGACGAAGGTGGGCATTATGCGGTCGACATCGACGTAATTACCTGAACCGCAGGAGACGTAGTCGAGGTTGCCACCGCGGTCGTGCAGTTCGATGACCGCCTGGAAATCCTCCAGCGTCATGACGAAGGGCGTATTGTCGGCATAGCCGATCGACATGCCGATAATGAAATCTTCGCCGCAGGCACGGCGAATTGAATCCATGATCGACAGCGACAGGCGGCAGCGGTTTTCGAGTTTACCCCCCCAACGATCGTCACGCTTGTTGGACCAGGGGCTCCAGAACTGGTCGAGCAGGCTGTGGTAAGCGGCGAACAGGTCAACGCCGTCGAATCCCGCCGCCTGGCAGCGTTTGGCGGCGTCGGTAAAACAGTCGATCACCTCTAAAATTTCTGCCTCGCGCAGCGCGTGACTGCCGTCTGAATCATGGTAGGACGCCAGTCCCGATGGTCCCCAGTGCGGCATGAAGGAAAGGTCGGAATCACCGTGCTGTCCAACGTGATAAAGCTGCTGCAGGATGGTTGTGCCGTGGCCATGCACCGCATCGGTTATCTTGCGAAAATGGGGAATCACGGAGTCGTCGCAGTGGCGGAAGTTACCGCGTGTCAGCACTGCGGTGGCGTGCACCGGCATCGGTTCGACCACGATCATCGCCGCGCCACCGCGTGCGCGTTCTTCGTAGTAACCCCGATGACGTTCGCCCGGCAGACCCATGTCGGACATGTTGGCGGTATGAGCGCCGAACACGATGCGGTTGTCGAGCTGGCGATGGCGCAGGTCAAGTGGCTGGAAGATACTGGGATAGTGATTCATGGCAAATAATTTAAATCTGGCAAGGGGGGAATATAACCATTGTTTCTGTATGAACAAAACGATATATTTTCATGACTTCCATCGAAATCAGTCATAATGTCTACTCTTGATATCGACTCCATGCGCGCACTCACCGTGATCGCCGAGTCCGGCGGCATTACCCGTGCAGCGAAGCGTCTCAACCTGTCGCAATCTGCGGTCAGCCACAAGATGAAACGGCTCGAAGGCAAGCTCAACCGCAACCTGTTCGCACGCAGTGACGGCAAACTGGTGTTCAGTGCCGATGGCGAGAAATTACTCGACTATGCGCGCCGCCTGGTCAGATTGCACGATGAGGCCTGCGCCAGTTTTCATCAGAGCGATCTCGAAGGCGAATTGCGCCTCGGCATTACCGAGGACGTCAGTGCGCCGGGCATGGCGCAGATACTATCGAGCTTCTCCACCAGTTTTCCCAATGTAACGCTAACTTCACGGGTTGCACACACGCCGGAATTGAATCGCTGGTTGCAGGCCGGTGAAATTGACATGGCCTTGATCGAAGTGTTCGAGTCTGACTTGCTGTCCACGGATCATGCGCTCGGAGAGCAGCAAATCGCCTGGCTGCAGGGCGAAGACTTTGTGCTCGACCCGACGCGCGCGATACCCTTCGTGACCTATCATAAGGACTGTTTTTACAAGGCATGGGCCGAGCAGGCACTCGCCAAGAGCGGGCGTAGCCTGCATGTGGTGTTCGAATGTCCAAGTATTGACGGCATGGTCAATGCGGTGCGCAGCGGACTCGGTATCGGCCTGGTCAATCTGGGTGTGCTGCAGCAGCGTCATCCCCGTGGGCGACGTATGGACCCGCATGGGCTCAAGGTGGAGACCGAAGTATTGCCGGTGCCGCCGGCGATTCAGCACGTCGCGCGTTTCTCTGCCGGAATTTCGACACGGCAGATGGAAAAGCTGCTCGAAGCGATCAAGACCGAGCTGGTCACGCAATAATGATGGATTCTGAATCAAAAGCATCCGTCGCCGTTGTATCCGGTGCCAGCGGTGGTATCGGCGCGGCGATCTGTCGACAGCTGGTTGGCGCTGGCTATCGCGTGGTTGCCACAGCGCGCAAGCCGGAAAGCCTGCAGCTGCTGCAGCGGGAGCTGGGTGATTACCTTTATCCGCTAGTGCTCGATGTTACCGATACGGAGGCGGTGAAGCGGGTGGCGTCAGCGATACCAGCGAATTTCAGCGACATAGGTGTAGTGGTTAACAATGCAGGCCACGATGTTGGCGGACGACGCTTATTCGAGGAAGGCAGTGCTGATCAATGGTGTGACATCGTCGACACCAACGTGCAGGGCATGATCCGGCTGACGCATGCCCTGGTTGGTGGCATGCTCGCGCGCGGCGCGGGACATGTCATCAATATGGGCTCAATTGCCGGGCTCAAGCCTTACGCGACTGGCACTGCTTACGTCACCAGTAAATATGCGGTGCATGGGCTCAGCGAAACACTGCGCCTCGATTTCGCCGGCCGTGGAATTCGCGTCACCGAGATTATGCCGGGACTGGTGCGCAGCGGTTTCGCCGAGCAACGCCTCGGCGATGCGCAACAGGCAAAGGACTTTTATGACAGCTCCGCGCAATGCCTCGATCCCGATGACGTCGCGCGCACGGTACTGTTCGCGCTGCAACAACCGCGGCACGTCGAAATTGCGCAATTGGTGGTATTGCCCGTATGAGCGCAGGGTGAATTTATCCTGAGGCTGACCTTGCAGGTAACAGGAATCGATAATTGAAACGACGGGTACCGGAATACGGTACCTGGCTCTATTTAGTTGTAATTTGAAACTAACCGACTATATTCGTCCGCTATTATAAACACATGATTTCCCGGGGTATAAAATGCACTCACAAGTAATCCAGATCAGGCGCCTTGCTTTTCTGAGTCTCGCAATTTTGATCCTGTCGATGATGGGTTGTGCGACCGAAAGTCACCGGGCTGTTGCCGTAGAAAAGGTCAATACCTACAACAGCAGCTTTTCGGGCCAGAAAACGACACTGGTAGTCGGTAAGTTCCAGAACCGATCCAGTTATTTACAGGGTCTGTTTTCATCCGATAGCGATCGGCTGGGCAATCAGTCGAAAACTATTCTCAAAACGCATCTGCAACAAACCAATCGGTTCACGGTCGTCGACCGTGAGAGTCTTGTCGAAATCGGCCAGGAAGCCGAGTTGGGTGGTGTAAACCAGAAACTCGACGGGGCCCGCTACGTGGTAACCGGTGATGTCACTGAGTTCGGCCGTAAAGTAACTGGAAACAGACAGTTGTTCGGCATCCTTGGTGCGGGTAAAACGCAAACAGCCTACGCTAAGGTAAGCATTAATGTTGTTGATGTTGCAACCTCCAGAATCGTCTATTCCACCCAGGGCGCGGGTGAATACGAGCTCAGTAATCAGGAGGTCCTGGGGACCGGTGGAACCGCCGGCTACGATGCCACTCTCAATGGCAAGGTGCTGAATTTCGCCATCATGGAAGTGGTGAACAATATTGTGACGGATATTGATAACGGCAACTGGAAAATCGACTTCTAGGCAACCATTATGAAATTCGTGCCGGTTCTCAGGCCGACCTTCCTGGCTTTCTGCATTGTCGCTGGTGGCTGCGTCACCGCGCCGCAGGAACATTATTACTGGGGTAATTATGAGGCGCTGCTGCTCACCATGTACGTCGAGCCGGGGACGGCTGACCCGTTTACCCAGATCGAAAAATTAAGCGTCGATATTCAACAGGCAGAGAACACCGGCAAACCTGTTCCGCCTGGACTCTATGCGCACCTGGGTATGATGTATGCGCTGAACGGCGACGCATCGCAGGCCGAAGCTGCTTTCTATAAAGAGCGAGAACTATTCCCGGAATCGGAAGTGTTTATCGACGGCATGATGGCGCGAGCTTTCGCCCGGGGTGAAAAGCAAAATGCACCAGCCCAGTAATTACGTTACCGCTCTAGTTTCTGTGTTCGTTATGCTGCTGAGCGGCTGCGTGGCGACCAATACTCCCTATGACTACAGCGCACTGGAAAACAGTCGACCGAGATCGATCCTGGTTATACCGCCGCTGAATAATTCCATCGAGGTAAACGCACCCTATATTTTTCTCTCAACTATAACCAGGCCGCTGGCGGAAAAGGGCTATTACGTTTTTCCCGTAGCAGTGATCGATCGGTTCCTGAAAGAAAACGGATTACCGACACCGGTCGAAATGAATGGCATACCACTGGATAAAATTGCACAGCACATCGGTGCTGATGCCGTTTTGTATGTTGCCATCGAAGACTGGGGGCAGAAATATCAACTGGTGAGTTCAACCACGGTGGTGCACTCCACCTTGCGCCTGGTAGATGTCAATACCGGCGTATTACTCTGGCAGGCTACGGTCAGGGGCGTGCGCTCCTCCGATGACGCAGGGGCGGGTTTGCTAGGTGCAATCGTCAACGCGCTAGCGACGCAGATTGGCGGGTCGGTAACGGACTATACCCCGGGATTGTCGAGCTTTTCGAACCATCGGCAGATCAACGATAGTGCCTCTGGCTTGCTGCATGGCCCTTACTTCAATCCTGATGGAACGATACTGTGGAGAACCGGGAATGTTCGAGGTGCCGCAGTCAGAGACGTTGGGTTGGTTTTCAACAGCATGGCCAGGGGCGAAATCGCCGCAAAAAGTTACGATGAAGAGCTCTGGGCCGAAGCCCTGGAAATGGCAGCGGGCGATGAGCAGAAACAAAAGGAAATCTATGTCGAGTTGAGATCGAAACAGCTGGCAAACGAGAAAATGCAGCACTAAATACTGTAGCCATCAGGGTCTGCGGCTGGAATATCGACTGACAAGCAGGTCGATGTGTCGTAGCAGCAGACTTAACATGGGGTGAGAACGAACTTTACCTGGTTTGAGCCCAAAGCCCCCACTGTGCAACTTACGATTATGCCCCGGGTTTTGATGCTGACGTCAATGTCTGCGCAAGACATCTTGCGCAGGTAACCGCGGCGAAGTTACTTTGCGCATGGAGTGTTGGCAATGAAAACAGGGCCGGTTTGTCGAAGCGCAGCGGCTGGTAGAATCGAGCAAGCCGGGCGCTAAGCCAGTTACAGAAAGCCCAGCCTGGTCGATCAGATTTAGGTTTCGAAAAATAATCGATTGGGGTAACGTAAGCGGGGTTTTAGGATAGGTATATACGCATGCTCCTGAAAGACATCAAGACCTGGGTGACGGTACCGCCCAGTGGTATCGGTGGCGCTTTCTGGGTGATCGTCAAGGTCACCACCGACAACGGAATAGAGGGCATAGGCGAGTGCTATGGCATTCCGGTATCGGGTGATATCGCCTGCGCGATGGTCGAGGATACCTTCGAGCGTTATATCGCCGGCGAAGATCCGCATCACATTGAAACCATGTTCCGACGGGTTTACTCAGCTGGTTTCACGCAACGCCCCGATGTCAGCATGATGGCCGTGTTCAGCGGTATCGAGATCGCGATCTGGGACATTCTCGGCAAGGCACACGATGTACCCGTCTACCAGTTGCTCGGTGGCCGGTTCCACGATCGCCTGCGCACTTATACCTACCTCTATCCGGAATCGCTGTCAGCGGATGGCAATCCCGCTGAAGGCGCACCCGATGTCTACCATGATGGCGATGCAGCGGCGGCGCGCGCGCTCGACTACATCGATATGGGTTTTACCGCGGTCAAGCAGGATCCCGCCGGGCCTTACAGCTTCCAGGGCGGGCGCGAACTGTCGCTTACCGAGCTCAGTCGCTGCGAGGACAATGTGCGCAAAATCCGCGAGGCGGTCGGCGATCGTGCTGACATTCTGTTCGGTACCCATGGGCAGATGACGACGTCGTCGGCGATTCGACTGGCGCGCCGCCTTGAACCCTACGATCCGCTGTGGTTCGAGGAACCCTGCCCGCCGGATCAGATGGAGGCAATCGGCAAGGTTGCCGCGGCAACCCGAATTCCGGTGGCGACCGGTGAGCGATTGACAACGCGGGTGGAATTTCACCAGGCCTTGAAGGCTGGCGTCGCGATCCTGCAGCCCGACGTCGGGCGCAGTGGCGGTATCTGGGAGACGAAGAAAATTGCGGTACTTGCCGAATTGTTCAATGCGCAGATCGCACCGCATATATACTGTGGCCCGATCGCGCACGCCGCCGCCACCCACGTTGCTTTCAGTTGTCCCAATTTCCTGATCCTGGAGACCATTCAGACCGATTTTCACGATGCTATCCTGCAACGTCCGCTGGACTGGGAGGCTGGTTACGTGCCGCCGCCGGGTGAGCCCGGGCTTGGCATTACCCTGAACGAAGCGGTGATCGAATCGCATCCCTATATCAGTGGCGGGCGCCTGCACCTGGAGATGTGCCAGACCGTACTTGATTCCAACAACCAGAAAACGATTACCGAGATTGAATAATGCTGACCAGACCCGCCGAATTAAACCTCTCTAACTGGCGTTTGCCGGGGAATAGCCGCTGGGCCTTCCACCACGTGCGTGAAATCATTGCCAGTGAAGAGATTGCCCGTGGCGATGCTGTGGACCGACTCGATAGTGAGATCGACCCTGCTGTCGCCGCCCTGACCGTGGCGGGCCTCGGTGGTGCCGACTGGTCGCTGCAGCGCTGGCTCGATGAGTCCGGCAGCGATGCCCTGCTGGTCGCGCATCGCGGCAAACTGGTGCACGAGTGGTATGCCGACGAGGCCATCGAAGAGAACCCGTTTATCATATTCTCGGTAAGCAAGTCGATGACCGCGACCCTCGCAGGCGTGTTGGTCGAACAGGGGTTGCTGGAGACGTCGAAGGGCCTGGTTGACTATATCCCTGAACTTGCCGCTTCCGGCTACTGTGATGCGAGCGTGCAGCAGTTGCTCGATATGGTTGTCAGCATCGATTTCAACGAGGATTACCTCGCGACTTCCGGTAACTATCTCGATTACCGTACCGCGACTGCCTGGCATCCTTGTGCTGTGGATGCGATCGATCAGAATTTGCACGATTTCCTGTGTTCCCTTGGCCGGGGTAAGGGCGCGCACGGTGTTCGCTACGAATACAAATCACCGAACTCGGATTTGCTCGGCTGGGTGCTCGAACGTGCCAGCGGGGCAAGGCTCGCCAGCCTGTTCAGTCGTTACCTGTGGCAACCGATGGGTGCCGAGGCCGATGCTTACATTACCGTCGACCGCAAGGGCAACCCGCGTTCCGCCGGTGGTATTTGCGTGCGCCCGCGCGATTTGCTGCGCTTTGCTGAACTGGTGCGCAATCGTGGTTACGCCAACGGTCGACAGGTGATTCCACGATCATGGATCGAGGATTGCAGCGATGGCGGTAGCCTGGAAACCTGGCGTGTCGGCGAGTCCGCCAAGGAATTTCCCGCGGGTAGCTACCGCAACAAGTGGTATCAGACCGGCAATGAGCATCGTGTCATGCTGGCGATTGGTATCCACAGCCAGTGGATATATATCAACCCGGTCACCGAGGTCACCGTGGTCAAGCTTTCGTCCCAGGACGAGCCGCTGCGACTGGACCTGGACGACATCAACTTGCAGGCGTTTACTCGCATCAGCAACGTCGTGAGCGATGTTTAATCCGTCGTATGCGGTTGCGCCGTAATGGCCTGTTGCTTGACGGGAGTTCCCGCGACTCCCGCTCGGCCTGGCTGATGAGGCTTTTGCTTGTCAGCGCCGCGTAGCGATTTGCTACCGAGTGTCGCACTCACCTGCGGGGCTGCGCTGTGGGGCCTTTACTGGATCCCGATCCGCGGCATCGAACAGGCGGGGGTCGCAGCTTTCTGGACCGGACCCGCCATCTTCGCGGCCAGCACCCTGCTCTTCATTCCGTTATTGCTGCTGCGTTTTCGTCATTTCCTCGCGCACTGGCGCCATATTTTATTGCCCGGGCTGTTAGCTGGTTTCGCCTTCGCGCTCTACATCGCCAGCCTCAACCTGACCGATGTGGTGCGTGCGATCCTGTTGTTTTACCTGAGCCCGTTGTGGAGCACTCTGCTTGGCATGCTGCTGTTGCGGGAGCGGCTCACTGGCAATCGCGTGGTTGCACTGGTACTCGCCTTTTGCGGTCTCTACGTGGTGCTGGTGGTCGAAAACGGCTTGCCGTGGCCACGCAACACGGGTGACTGGTTTGCGCTGCTGTCGGGCCTTTGCTGGTCCGTCGCTACGATAAAACTGTTCCAGGATGGTACGCGCCTGGTGTTGGAAAAAGTCATCACCTTCGTGGCCTGCGCGCTGTTGATGTCGCTGTTGCTGGTGGTATGGCAGCAGGGTGACCTCAGCGGCATGCCGGATCTGGTCACATTGCACGAGGCACGGTACTGGCTGTTACTCATCGCAGTGTTGATGCTGCCGATTACCTGGCTGACCATCTGGCCGGCAACAATGCTCAGCCCTGGCCGTGTCGGCATGTTGCTGCTGGCTGAAGTTCTGGTCGGTGTGACCTCGGCCGCCTTGCTCCTCGACGAGCCTTTCGGCGTGCGCGAACTGGCCGGTGCAGCGCTGATCGTAACGGCCGGAGTGGCCGAAGTCATGCGGCAGCAGAATGTGCCAAAATCCGGTATAGTTGAGCGTCGGTCATCGTCTTGATTGACATTCGATACAAAAAGGCTGGAATTTTTTCGGCCCGGGGCAATCATAATGATTAACTTCCGGTGTAAGATTCGTCTCAAATGAAAAGCGGAAATATAAAGCGGGTTATGACAGTGGTTTGCCTGCTGCTCTGGGCGGCATCGAATCCCGTCGTTGCCGGCTGCTTTGACAAGCGTGAGGCCGGAATGGACTGGTCGGGGTGCCAGAAAACCAACAAAATGCTCGACGAGTCGAATTTCTCCGGTAGCCGCTTCGACGACGCCAATCTTGCGCTTTCCAGTCTCGACGACAGTAACTTCAAGGGCGCCAGCCTGGTCAAGACCGACCTGACCCGGGCGACCGCCAGGCGCAGTCGTTTCGAAGGCGCCGATCTGACCAAATCGGTTGGATATCGTGCGGTGTTTGACGAGGCGATACTTGAAAAAACGAATTTGGCGAAGTCAGAGTATTTTCGCGCAAGCTTTCGTGACGCCAGAATCACCGACACCGACTGGTCCAGGTCGGAGCTGGGGCGCGTCGATTTTTCCGCGGCGCAACTGAACGGGGTCAGTTTCCAGTATTCCAATTTGTCGCGGGTGATATTCAGCGAGACAAAACTCGAAAATGTCGATTTTGAAGGAGCCTATACCTACCTGACACATGTGGAGAAGGTGGATCTGCGCGCGGTGAAAAACCTGTCGCAGTTGCAGCTCAACCTGTCCTGTGGTGACCTGCAGACCCGGTTGCCCAAAGGGCTCTGGATTCCCGATACCTGGCCTTGTGAAGAATAGCGGCCAGTGCACAGACGCTTATCCAAACTAACCATGGCCAGCCTTGTTGTCGACAGGAGAGCCGTAAAAATTGGGAGATAAAAAATGGGGCGATTGTATAACAACATTCTCGAAACCATCGGTAACACGCCGGCTGTAAAGATCAATAATATCGGCCCGGAGCACGTCAATCTTTACGTCAAAATCGAGTCCTTCAATCCGATGGGCTCGGTCAAGGATCGGCTTGCGCTCGGCGTCATCGAAGACGCCGAACGTCGCGGTGAACTCAAGCCCGGGCAAACCATCGTAGAGGCCACCAGCGGCAATACCGGCATTGGACTCGCCATGGTGTGCGCCCAGAAAGGCTATCCACTGGTGATCGTGATGGCCGAGAACTTCAGTGTCGAACGTCGCCGCATGATTCGTTTTCTCGGCGCCAGGGTGATATTGACGCCGGCTTCCGATATGGGCACCGGGATGATCGCCAAGGTCAATGAACTGGTTGAGAAGCATGGCTGGTGGCAACCCAACCAGTTCAGCAATCCGGCCAACGCTGAAATGCACGAGCGCACCACCGCGGTCGAGATCCTCGACGATTTCGCCGAGATTGGACTCGACTACTGGGTGACCGGGTTTGGCACCAGCGGCACCCTCGGTGGAGTTTCGCGGGTGTTGCGGGCGCAAAGCCCGAATACCAAAATCGTGGTTTGCGAACCGGATAACTCGGCGATTCTGGCGAGCGGCATACCACAGGCGCGCAATGCGAACGGCACTTACCAGACGCACCCGAGCTTTCGTCCGCACCTGATGCAGGGTTGGTCGCCGAACTTTATACCGACGTTCGCCGAGGAGGCGATTGCCGCCAATAATATCGATATCATGATGCCGATCAATGGCAATCAAGCGATGCAGTGCGCACTGGACCTGGCGCAGAAGGAAGGCATCTTTGTCGGCACCAGCTCGGGAGCGACGTTTTCCGGAGCGTTGCAAGTTGCCGAGTCGGCGCCCGCGGGAGCCAACATCCTGTGCATGCTGCCGGATACCGGCGAGCGTTATCTGTCTACGCCGTTGTTCGAAAGTATCGCTGAGGACATGAATGCCGAAGAACTCGAGATTTCCTGTTCGACGCCCGGTTATCGATTCGACATCAGTGCGCAGCCCGAGGACGAGCCAGCCGAGGAAGCGCCTGCCGCCGAGGTCGAACTCGATCCTGCGGCGATGGCCGAGGTCGACCAGGTGCTGGCCGCTAACCAGGATAAGGTGTTGATGTTTTCACTGGAATGGTGTGAGTTTTGCTGGTCGGTGCGCAAGATGTTGAGCGCCTGCGAGATACCCTATGTCACCGTAGATCTCGACTCGGTTGCTTACCAGGAGAACGATCGCGGCGGCAAGATTCTGGCGGTGCTGAACCATCGCAACTCCTGGCCCACCACCCCGCAGATTTACGTGGGTGGTGAATTCGTCGGGGGTGCCACGGATCTGTTCGATGTCGGCAAGGCCGGCGAATTACAGCCCAAACTTGCCGCGCGCAACATCGCCTACAACGAAACCATCAACAAGGATCCCTACAGCTTCCTGCCGGCCTGGTTGCATCCGCGCTAGACCGCAATTCGTTAATCGGCGCGCGCATCAGCAATAGCAGCTTCCCGGCCGAGAGATAGTCGGAAGCCAAAATCGAGCGGACTTCAACCATCTGTCAGTCGCGACGGTGAGGCTCCCGGTGGCTGTGGTCGATCGAATTTCTGGGGTCAGGCTCCGTTTACATGGTTATGGGAAACCCCATCTTTTGTACCATTTTGACCCACCACCCGCGCCAGCCACCTTTTTCATCGAGGGTATCGAGGGCATACATGGTGATCCTGGCCCCGAGCCAGCGGAATGGTTCGGGGGGAATATAGCCGGGTAACGTCTGCGCAAACTGCATGCGCGTTTCCGCAATATCCTGTTGGTCAACTATGGCGAGACCGATACGCGCACCGAATCGAGAAGCGGTCACACCAAAACCTGAATAGCCGCCGGCAAACACCATGTTGCCGTCAAAATACTTCTGATAATGCACTGCCATGCGCGTGGTCAGCCCGATCGGGCCACTCCAGGCATAGGCGAAACGGATTTCATCGGCGAGTTGCGGGAAGGTGCGGTAAAAGGATTGCACCAGGCGGATATAGGGTTGCGCCGTTTTATCCAGTGTGGGGTCGGTATCGTTGCCGTAGAAGTAATCGAGGCGTCCGCCGAACACAATGCGGTTGTCCGCAGTCAGTCGCATATAGTTGAGCTGGGTGCGGGTGTCATAGATACCCTGGCGATTCTGCCAGCCGATTTTTTGCATCTGTTCCTCGCCCAGTGGCTCGGTGACGACGATGCGATCGCGGATTGCAGCGACGCGGCGGCTGATGTGCGGATGACCCGCCGCCCAGGCATTGGTGGCCAGCAGTACCTTGCGCGCAGTGATGGTGGCGCCAGGTGTGTCCACGCTAATGCCACCTGCGGTCTTGCGAGCTGCCAGCAGCGGGGTATTTTCATAGAGCCGTACGCCGGCAGTCAGCACCGCGCGCTTCAGGCCGCGCACCAGTTTCCCGGGGTGTACCGTACCGCAGCGCTGTTTCGACCAGGTGCCGCCGTGGAAGATCGGTGAATGGATCTCGGCCTGCACCGCTGCCTTGTCCAGCCTGACCGCATCGTGCCCATATTTCAGGTAAAGCTGATAATCGTCGTCGATTGCCTCGAGGCCCTGGTCACCGATCGAAACTTTCATTTCGCCACCCCATTCGAGATCACAGTCGATGGCGTAGCGTTCCAGCGTCGCGCGGAAGGCGTCCATGTTTTCGCGGCCCAGTCGTTCCAGCTCGGCAACGTCAGCGGGGAATATACGCTCGGTATTGTCGATGCCATGCATTACCGAGGTCGACATGATTGCAGCGGGACGGCCGCTGGCGCCGTTAGCCACGCTGTACGCTTCAATCAGCATAACGTTACGCTCGGGATTCTGCTCGCGCGCCTGCAGCGCTGCCCACAGTCCGCAAAATCCGCCGCCAACTACCAGCAGGTCGCATCGATCGTCGTGTTGCAGCGCGGCTTCGTCATCATCGACATCGATGCTGTCGAGCCAGTAAGACTTGAAACGCGTATCCGCTAACGCTGCCTGCGCTTTTATTGCCTGTCCAGCCGTGTTTTTGCTCATTGCCGGGTCGGCCCGAGATAGGTTTCGATCTGTGGAGTGCGATAACCGTCCTCGCGCCACAGGATCGGAAAGTAGTTTTCGTCGAGCTGATTGTCACCTAGACGCTTGTAACGACTGTAAATAGGACCGATGCCCTGGGCAAAATTTGCCGGTACGTATTCGACCTCACTGCGCATCGCATGCAGCACCAGGGAACGTCGGGGGTGAGTACTGTTATTGGCGCCCGAGCCATGCCAGGTCCAGCCATGATGGAAGGAGCCACCGCCGGCGGGGACTTCGACATAGGCTATCTCGGCATCGACGGCTTCCAGTCTGGCGGCCTGGTACATCGGCTTACGGTAATCTTCCGGCGCATGAAATTCACCCTCGGGTTCGCGTAACTGCCAGCGGTGCGAGCCGCGAGCAAATTCAATGGTGCCGCCTTCGGCATGGGTTTCGTCGAGCGCGATCCAGCAGGTCAGCAGATCGGCAGGCGTGAACCAGGCGAGGAAAGCGCTGTCCTGGTGAAAACCGAGCGATTTGGTCGCCGGCGGCTTCCAGATGACGTTGTCGATCATGATGCGTACCCCGGACCATCCGGCCAGCGTGGCGATGGCCTTGCCGATGGATTCGTCGAGTACTATCGACGCGATGTCGCGGTTGGCTTTCCAGCCATTGCAGATCTGTCTCGTCAGCGAGGGGTCGCCATCGGCCTGCTGCCAGTTGACTTCATCGGGGCGAACCCCGGTTTCGAATTTACCACTAAACAGATCGGAGAAAGCCTGATGCAACCTGTCGAGGTGATCGGTTTCGATTAACTGCTCGACGACGACGAAACCATCGTCGTCGAATGCCTGTCGCGCGCTGTTGTTCAATTCGATCATGCTGGCCAGTCCGCACCTTCGGTATAGCGGGTACCGCGATGGCTTTGCCACGGAATCGGGATGCTGAGGCGTTCCCCGGGTGCTTCGACGATGACCAGGATGCGCGGTTTGCCGGAGTTGGGATTGCTGGCGCCAGTGATGAAGCGGTTGATTCTGAGGCGTCCATGCAACTGATTATTGAAAATGGTGTACACATAATCGCCTGGCTTGAGCCGTTTCGGTTCACTCCCGGCCATGTGGAATTCATACTCTTTTAGGTTGCCGTCGTAAAGTGAATCGAGCACTTCGACGCCCGCCCCGGCGGGGATCGTCTTGGTAATGCCAAAACTCATAACTAAGGTCCTGCGCGGTGGTTTAGCAAAGCATGATAGAGACGAACTCGCGGCTGATCAACCTGCTGCGTCGGGGCTTGATCCGGGTCAATTAGACACGACTTAAAGAGGAGTGATCTGAGTAAAGGGCTTAACACTAATGAGAATGATTTACATTTGCATTCTCATTAACGATTTGCTAATTTAGCTGCTTGTTTCCTATTACATAGAGGAGTATTGACCGATGTACCGTAGCTTGTTCGGGCGCAAACCATTGCTGCTAGGCGTTTTGTTGTTAATGTCAGGATCGTTGCAAAACGTCGCCCAGGCCGACGAAGTCAACGTTTATTCGGCGCGTAAAGAGGCGCTGATCCTGCCTCTGCTGGAACGCTTCAAAGCCGAAACCGGTATCGGCGTCAACCTGATTACCGCGAAAGCGGACGAATTGCTGAAGCGCCTTGAGGCGGAAGGCCGTTCGACGCCTGCCGATGTTTTCATCACCACCGATGCGGGCCGCCTGCAGCGTGCCAAGGAAGCCGGTGTGCTGCGAGCGGTTGATAACCCGATATTGAACGCAAGGATTCCGCAAAATCTGCGCGATCGGGAAAATAACTGGTTTGGATTGTCGCAGCGCGCACGCGTGATCTTTTATGCCAGGGATCGTGTCGATCCGAGCGAGCTGTCCACCTACGAAGCCCTTGCGGATAAGCGTTGGCGGCAACGCGTATGCATTCGTTCATCGAGCAATATATATAACCAGTCGCTGGTGGCATCGATGATCGAGGCTGATGGCGTCGAAAAGGCCGAAGCCTGGGCCCGTGGGCTGGTAGCCAATTTCGCGCGCAGGCCAGCCGGTGGCGACACCGATCAACTGCGTGCGGCGGCGGCAGGGCAGTGTGATGTCGCGATCGCGAATACCTATTACTACGGACGCCTGGTCAACAGTGACAAGGCCGACGATAGGGCGGTTGCCAGTGCGCTCGGCGTTTTTTGGCCCAACCAGGCCGATCGTGGCGCCCACATCAACGTCAGTGGCGCCGCCATCACGCTGCATGCGAAGCATCCCGAGGCCGCAGAGCGGTTGCTCGAATTCCTGGTCAGTCCCGAATCACAAACCTGGTATGCCGAGGTTAATATTGAATACCCCGTAGTCGGCGATGCGCAAACCTCCGAGTTGTTGAAATCCTTTGGTGAATTCAAGGGTGACAGTCTCAACCTGAGCCGCCTCGGTGAAAACAATCGGGCTGCAGTGGAATTGATGGATCGCGCCGGCTGGCGCTAAGTTACGGAATGGGCAATTCTCTGGCTGCGCTGGGAAGTGCTGCTAGACAGGGATCGGCGCAATGCTTCTGTGCCTGAATATTGTTGGTGGGGGCGCATCATGGCGGCATGATGCGCAGTGGCGTTGTTAATGCAGGTTTTCGTTAACGCCAAAGGCCTCGTCGACCTCCTTATCGGAGGGGATTTCGCCGGTATCCAGTACCTGGTCACACAGTAAAATGCAGGATTCGATAACAAACAGAATCTGCTCGAGTATCTGCAACACATTCTCTGGTTGTTGTTGTTCGGGGCCGAGTTCGCCGCCGATGGTGAGGAAGCCCGCACTGTCATAGGAAAAGCGACAGCCGAGATTGCGATGTTGGAGTTCCAGCAGAAAACGGTCCAGCCCGCTCACGTGGTCCGAGGTTTCGAATTCTTCCGGCGCCATGAACGTCGTGCCGAGATAAAGCCAGTTGCCCATGCGTTCGAAGATGAACTCGGCCTCGTCTTCCGGTAACGAAATGAGGGTGGTTCCGTCGACTTCCTTGGTCGAGCAGCCCTGGTCGATCAGGCCGATCAGTAATTCGTCATTTTCGGGTGTCATGCTCCTTTTCTCTACCTGCCGTAATGCGCCTGTTCATACATGAGTGGGAATACTTCGAGCGATCAAGGTGCCGACGCATCCGGGTGCTCCCTGGCAGAACCATCGCTGTTATGTATCGATTCAATATACGAGTTTAGCAGTAGATTAGCGAGTGTATTGTAACAGTTCCGTTTAACGGTAAAGCCGCAAGCGGCAGGGTGGCGCAGCAGCAGGAAGCTATGGGAGTCCAATACGATGGGAGTTATCGGTTTATTACACGGAAAGACTGATATGAGACTTGCCGTGCCTGGCACGGGTATTGTGTTCGTCATGGCTGACTCCCGTGTCGAATTGCAGGGGCCTTTCATCTCTTTATTGATATTTCCACCTGCTCTTTGGCGGATTCTACTGCTTTTCCTATCTACTTCAGCGCGTCAACACACGGCCCAGTCGCGTCCGGCTGCAGCCCCTTCCATGGAAGCCAGTTTATACCGGATCCAGTACCGGATTAACTTCGAAAAAGGTCGATCCAGGGCAGATGGGAATCTGCAGATTGAGCGCCAGCCGATTTTTCCGGCCATTGACATACGATAACTTCGCGACCTGGAAAATGTGAAAATCAAGCATCATGACAACCTGACTCATGGGCTGTGGATGCTTGTCATTAGTCATGTCGGTGTTGTCAGGCGGTCAGCCAGGCATCGTCCTCGAGCACGACGATCAGGCTGGGTCCTGCGTACTCGCGGGCATCCGCCAGTGCTTGTCCGAAGCTGTCATCGCTGTCGATCACAATGCCCGGGCAACCAAAGGCTTCGGCGAGCTTGATGAAATCGGGGGCACGCGGATTGACCCCGATTTCGGATATGCCGCGCTTGCGCATGCCATCGCGGATCATCGCGTAGCTGTGGTTGTGCCAGAGGATGATCGGGATCGACAGGCCTTCTTCGATGGCTGTCGCGAGCTCGTTCATGGTGAACATGAAGCCGCCATCGCCGACCAACGCAACCACCGTCCTGTCGGGCAGCGCAAGCCTGGCGCCGATGGCATCGGGTAACGCGCAACCCAGGGTGCCGAAGCCGGCCGGGTAAAACCAGGTGCGCGGCTGCAGGGTTTTCATCGCCATGGTGCCGGTATACACCAGCTGGGCGATATCGCCCATGATCACCGCATTATCGGGCAACTCATCGCGCAGGATATCGAGGAGATGAATGTGCTGGCGTTCTAGATCGGTACAGGCTGACCGCTGCTCGGCGCGAAGCTGATCGAGTTCGGCGATTACCGTGGATGGCGCACGGCCACAATCCATCCCTTCGAGCGCGCTCAGCAGTTGTGAGCAGGCTGAGCGCGCATCGCCCTGGATTGCGATATGCGCCGGAAAGGCATCGCTGAAACGCGCCGGGTCGATATCGATGCGGATTACCTTGCCGTGTACCGGCAGGTCATAAATGAAGCTGTCGGCCTCGGCAAGTTCGGTGCCGATAGCGAGCACGACCTCGGCCTTCGACAGGTAAGCGTGCACCACCGGGCTGATGATGGCGCCACCGAGGCTGAGCGGGTTATCGTCGCTGACAATGCCTTTGCCGGCGTTCGAGGCGATGACAGCCACCTGCAGGCGTTCGGCCAACGCAGTCACTTCGGCGCTGGCCAACTGCGCGCCGCCGCCGACGATCATCACGCAACTGCCAGCCTGAGCCAGCAGCAGTGCGGCTTTAGCGATTGCAGCGGGCGCCGGAATGGGCAGATCGGCAATCTGGTAGGGATGCCAGTCATCACTGACGCGCATTTCCATGACATCGATCGGGATTGCGATGTGCACTGGTCGCGGCCGCCGCGAGCGAAACACGCTAAAGGCCTGGGCAATCAGTTCGGGGATTTCTGCCGGATCGTGCACCATTGCGCTGAACGCGGTAATCGGTCGGGTAATGGCACACAGATCGGTGGTTTCATGCAGGCGCCCCCAGCCCTTGCCGAGCGACGGACTGTCATTGGCGCTCGAAATGACCAGCATCGGGATCGAGTCGGCGTAGGCCTGGCCGATACCGGTGGCGGCATTGGTGACGCCGGGACCAGTAATCAGGGTGCAAACGCCCGGCTCGCCGGTGACGCGCGCAAAGCCGTCGGCCATGAAGCTGGCGCCCTGTTCGTTGCGCGCTGTGACCGCGCGCAGATTACTTTTTTCGATGCCGCGATACAGTTCCAGTGTGTGTTCGCCGGGGATGCCGAAAACCGTGGTCACACCGTAGGATTCGAGTAATTGCATCAGTGCTTCGCCGCAGGATTTGCTCATGGTTCCGGTTTCCGTGCAGGGTTTTTTGACTTTTATCGAGTTAACGATGCTATTGGCGTAACTGACGCGCGTCAATGACTGTGATCGCGGTTAGAAAGCGGGAAGTCCGGGTTCAACCGCATTTGCTCTAGTCAGGGCCGGCATGGGATATCACCGTTGAAGCAAGGTGCCGCGGGGACTAAGTTAGTCGGGTTTTGCCTGGCTGGCACCGATCATTTCAATCGAATAATGGAGCAGAAATTCCTCGTTGTTGATCGAGGGTTCGCCGAGGCTGATGTAACCTTCACCGAGCAGGGGTACCCGCTCCTGGTGAAAGAATAATTCAGTCTCGTCGTGATTTACGTAACTGCCGTTGGCGCTGTTATCGACGAGTATGAACTTGCCGCGATTGCATTCGATTTTACAATGCTCGCGCGACGCCTGTTGCGACGGGACGATTAAATCACAATCCTGGCCGCGCCCAACCGTTGTGCGGGTGACGGTGTTGGCCGACATTCTGATGACATTATCTTCGTAGCGAATGGTCAGAATGCTCTGTATGGCATTAGCGACGTCGTTGCCGACGATGCGCGTCAGTTCATCGGTCTGCTCCCATACCACGTCATAGACCTCGATCGGCTGTTCCTTGCCCTTTACCATCGTGGTCGTTAAACGCCGGCAGCGTTTACGGGGAGCCCTGGAGAGTTGTTCGAAGGTATATCCGCTAATCAGGGTCTTGCCGCCGCGAGCCAGCGCCGCCACGCGCGCGGCGACGTTCACCGCGTCTCCGTAGATATCGCCTTCGCTCTCGATCACCGGACCCTTGTGTGCACCAATGCGAAGCGCGATCCTGTAATCCCGTGAAGGGGCGGTCTTCTCGGCGACGAACTTATGCATGTCCCTGGCGGCCTCCATGGCCTGGTCGACATTCGAAAAACTGCACATGACGTCGTCACCGCTGGTTTTTATGACCAGGCCGTGATTCTTGTTGACGATGTCCGATAGCTGTTTCAGAGTCGTTGTGACCAATTTCTCGGCAACCTCGTCACCCAGGATTTCATACAACCGGGTGCTACCAACTATGTCTGCAAACATAATGGTCACTTCGTTGTCGGTGGGTGCCACTTTTTGCTACCAGCTAAAATTTGGCCCGAGTATAACAAAGGTCTATTGATTTAAGGTAACATCGGAGCATTCGTAGCGTGGAATAACAATAAATCTTAAGCGCCTGAATAGCGTGGGGGAGTAGTAGCGTGAGTATACGGCTTAAATTCAACCTGGCCATGTTCCTGGTGTTTGCCCTCGGCTTTGCCGGGGCGTCTTTCCTGATCGAGAGAATCCTGCTCGAAAATGCCAAGGATGAAGTCGCGCTAAAGGCCAGAATCATGATGGAAGCCGCCAAAAGCGTACGTTCTTACACGGTAGATGAAATTCGACCCCTGCTGCAACGAGTTAAAACCAGCGAGTTTTTGTCGCAGACCGTGCCGTCCTACGCGGCAACCGAAAACATGAAACGCCTGCGCAAGGTCTACCCCGATTATTCATACAAGGAGGCGGCGCTGAACCCGACCAACCCGGAACATAAGGCGGCTTCCTGGGAAGAAGACATTATTCAGTATTTTCGTAACTACGAGAATGTAAAGGAGTACTCGGGAGTGCGCTCGACGCCGACCGGTCAATACCTGTTTTTAAGTACGCCGTTTAAGATTACCAATGAAGGCTGTCTCATCTGCCACAGCACTCCGGAGGCCGCGCCGGCGGCGATGGTAAAAAAATACGGTGTGCACAACGGATTTGGCTGGCAACACAACGAGATCATCGGCGCGCAGATCGTCAATGTGCCGATGGCGATTCCGATAGCGCGTGCGAATGCCACCTTCGTCGCATTCATGATCATTCTCGGTGGCGTATTTGCCGCGATCTGGCTGGTGCTCAACGTATTTCTGCACCTGATCATCCTCAAGCGGGTGAATAAAATTGCCGCCAAGGCCGAGGAGATCAGCAAGGGTGACATGAGTGTTACCGAGTTTGAGCAGTCGGGGAAAGACGAACTTTCTTCGCTCGGGCATTCGTTTAACCTGATGTACCGCAGCCTGTCGAGCGCGGTGAAGCTACTGGATAGATCGCAGGTCTGACGCCATGAACAAGCTGCCGCAAAATATCGGGAAGTATCGAATCCAGGCAGCGCTGGGTGAGGGTGCGATGGGCGTCGTATATGAAGGTTTCGACCCCGACATAGAGCGCCGGGTCGCGATAAAAATCCTGCACCCACACCTGGTTACGCAACGAAATGGCGACGAGTTCCTGGAGCGCTTCAAGCGCGAGGCCAGATCTGCGGCGCGCTGCATCCACCCGAATATCGTCACGGTGCTGGAGTACGGACAGGACCGCGACATGCCCTATATCGTCATGGAGTTTGTCGAAGGGGCGTCGTTGCAGGATATTATCAAGTCAGGCAGAGGCGTTAGCCTGCAAAAGACGCTGTCCATCATTTCGCAATTGCTCAAGGCGCTGCATGCGGCGCATCAACTGGACATTGTCCACCGTGATATCAAGACTGCCAACGTGATGATTCTGAAAGAAGGTGGCAATGTGAAACTGGCGGATTTTGGGATCGCGCGGATTGCTGAAAGCCCGGATCTGACGATGACTGGCGCCGTCGTCGGCACTCCAAAATACATGGCGCCCGAACAGATGTTTGGATTGAAAGTGGATGCCCGCGCGGACCTGTTCTCGGTAGCGATGGTGTTTCTCGACTTACTCGCCTTACTGCCGAAAAGCCCGGCCATACCGCGTTCCAGTCTGCCTGAAATTGGCAATTTACCGCCGAATAACCGCATCAACTACGCCATCCTCTATCCAACCGCCCTGATTCCCGTTCTACTTAAGGGGCTGTCGGTTACCCAGGCGGATCGTTACCAAAGCGCCAGGGAGTATGTGCAGGGTATAAAAGAGGTGCTGCCAAAACTGAAAGCGGCCGCCGCGACCACCAAAGTCGCGGACGATCCCACCGTAGTGGTGCGGAACGCAACCCGGGCAGGACAGCCGTCTCCGCTAGCGCAGTCGCCCCGGGAATCCGGTTCCCTCGCGACCAATCCCGGTGAACTGGATTCGTTGACCAACTTGCTGGTCGACTACGTGGGGCCCATCGCCCGGAATATCATGGTTGCCTATGATTCCGCGAATACACCGGCGAACAAACTGGTCTCCTCGATATCGAAGGAAATCCCTGAACCCGGGGAACGTGAAGAGTTCCTCAAACGCTGGGAAGCGATTAGCGGTACCCGCATTGACGCCACCGCTATCGGCAATCCCGCGCCAACCGCCGGCACGGCCGAAGTGCGTTCTTTCGACGACGACATGCTCAAAAAAATGGGCGAGAACTATGTGGGTTATATCGGTCCGCTGGCCGCGCGACTGGTGCAGCACCATGCCGCCACCACCACTAGCCTGGAGCAACTTGTCGAGTTGCTGGCACGCGAAATTCCGAACGCCAGGGACAGCGAAAAATTTAGAAACTACTGGCTGCAAGGCTAGCCCGTATATCTCACCGAATTCATGCCCGGCAACTGCCCGGGACGCTGGATCGCTGCGTTGTCCTGCGCTCGCTAACTCCGTCCGCAATCTTAACGTCATCCCCGCGGAAGCGGGGACCTTGAGCAGAATGACGTGATAGCCGGAGTAGCCCGTATTTCCGAGGATGGGCGTTTTCTTTGCAGACAATAGAACCGCCACAGGTTACTGAAGTTGGGGATATACGAATCTTCAACTTGATATATTAATCAACTCGATTGCGGATCTTCTGCGCTTATTCAGGCAGGCGCGAAAAGTAGGCGATTTTCTCGTGCAGTACGCCTTCGGCGCCAACCTTGACCAGCGCACCCCCCAGCAGCTCGGTGCCCACCGCCTGCCACCAGCACCACGCGGTGGCCGGTATCACCTCGTCCTTGATCACAACGTCGCTGTATTGCAGGAAGGGGGTGGCATCTTTGCTGGCCCCCGGCTCTACCGCGGCGCGCTTGAAGTCTTCGACAAATTCAACAAATTCATGGCGTTGAATGCGCCCGGTGTTCGGGTCGTCGTAACAGAAACTGCGCGCGGATACGCTGAGGCCAAGAGCGCCGTCACCACGCTCTCAGCCTTTCAGGTAAGTGTCAATGTGTTGCCTGATGCTCACCGGGCACTAGTAAGGCGCCGGCATCTCGTCCACATCGATACCGGGCACGTGGGTGATGCCGGCGCGTTGTTTCCAGTCGACCGGGTAGGCGGTGTAGAAAATGACACATTTGTCGTCGCATTCGTATTTGACGTGATTGTCCTTGGGTACGAACATCAGGTCGCCCGGGTTGAGTTCGTAAGCGATCTCGTCGACGACCAGACGGAAGGTACCCTGCAGACAGTAGATCATTTCGTCGCAGGTTAAATCCCAGGGAACTGAAATCTTGTTCAGGCAGTTGATGCCGCCGGCCATCGACTCGCTGATCGCGGTGGTGACGAAGGGTTTGATGTAGGTGCCATTTTCGGGCAGGTTGTCGATACGGTCCTGGATATCGGCTATTCTGAATACGCTGGGTGCTGTCATGCTGTTCTCCGTTAAAGTTAGCTGAACTGGTTTAATTTAATAATTCTGAAATAGCCCGGTCGAGATAGTTCTGGAACTCGGGGCTGTTACCGGGCGAGGCGACGCAATGACCCCAGGCGGATTCGAAGACGCGCAATTCACCGCCGTGAATGTGCTCGATTTCGAGCTGGTTGTCCTCGGGGCGAAAGTACAGATCGTTGTCACAGGCGATGACGATGGTTTTTGCCTTGATCGCGTTGAGTGCCGCCCTGAAGTCGTGCCGGTAGCGCTCATTGGCGCTGATGTCGGCACCTTGCCAGGTTTTTAGTTTGCACAGCAAGTCGTTGGCATCCCAGTCCAGGTGATCCTGTTCCCAGTCCTGCAGCAAGGCCTCGGCGGCTTCGAAACCCTTGAGTCGATACATCTGCTCGCGAAAAAAGGTTTGCGAAAACGCCCAGCCGGCATAGACGCGACCGAAAGCCTTGAGTCCCTTGATTGGCGGACTGCTGTATTGGCCGTCGGCGTAGACGCAATCCGCCTGCAGCGCCGCTTTTACCCCTTCGAGAAAAACAACGTTGTGTTCGGACGTTCTGGCCGAGGCGCAAAACGGCAGTATCGCATCGACGAAATCAGGGTATTGCGTCGCCCAGTGAAACGACTGGCATCCGGCCATCGACCAGCCGCTGACCAGCGCGATACGGTTCACCTGCAGCACTTCGGTCAGCAGTCGGTACTGCGCATGGATGTTGTCGTAAAGCGTTACATCGGGAAAGTTGGCGCCGTTAAACGGCGCGGCTGTATTACTCGGCGATGACGAGATGCCGTTGCCGAACATATTCACCGAGACCACGAAGTGGCGTGCCGGATCAATGGCCCGCCCGCTACCGAAATAACCCTCGTTGCGCATGTGGCTGCCGGTGTAAAAGGTTGGCAATACAACGACATTGTCGCCGCCGGCGTTTAACTTACCGTAAGTCCGGTAGGCGAGTTGCGCGCCGGGAAAGACAGTTCCCGACTGTAACTCGAAATTACCGAGTTCAAAGACTGAATGATCCATGGACATCGATCAGTATCGGCGATCAGTAGAGGCGTAGATACTCGCGTACTTCCCAGTCGGTGGTTTCCTGGTGGTAGCGTTCCCATTCGTCGATTTTGTAGGCGAGGAATGAGCGCAACATGGCTTCACCCATGACCGCTGTCGCGAGTTCACTTTTACTCAGGTGCTCGTTCGCCTCCATCAGGTTGCGCGGTAGCGGTGTCAGGTTGCGTTTCCGCTTTTCCGACTCCTCCATGGTGTAGAGGTCCTCGTCCAGCGACGGGCCGGGGTCGAGCTGGTTGTTCAGGCCTTCCACCTGGGCGGCGAGCATCATTCCCAGAGACAGGTACGGATTCATGCACATGTCGGCGGCGCGGTTCTCGATGGCGAAGCGACTTTGTGGCAGGCGCAGCATCGCCGAGCGGTTGTTGGAGCCGTAGGCCATGTGGGTCGGCGCCCAGGTATAGGTACCGCCTTCGAAGCCACCCACCTTCGGCACCAGGCCGTTGTAGGAATTCACCGTGCAGCAGGCGACGGCGGTAATCGCCGAGCCATGTTTCAGGATACCGCCGAGCGCGTGCTTGACCTGCTCGCTCCACTTGCCGTCCTCGCCCTCGTAGATGTTGACGCCCGGGTTATCGACTTTCTGCATCGATACATTCATGTGAGCGCCGGAACGCCAGTCACCGGTGGTCGGTTTGGGCATGAAGGTGATGAACATGCCGTGCTTCTTGGCGATTTCCTTGAGCAGGATGCGCAGAAATACCAGGCGATCGGCCATCTCGAGCACGTTGGTGTAATGAAAGTCGAGTTCGAACTGCGAGTAGGCGCCCTCGGCGACCACGTCATGCAGGTTCCAGCCGATGTCCTCGAGTATGTCGATCATCTCGCCGAGAAAGCCCATCGAGTCGAGCGAGTACTCGACGTCGTAACCGAAAGCCTGGCGGCGGGGACGGATACCCTCACCGGGCATCGGGTCGTCATCGAAAGCCTTGACCGGCTTGCCGGCATCGTCCCACTGCATGGCGATGAACTCGGGCTCGATTCCGGCCATCATCATGTAACCCTGCTCGGCCGATTCATGCATGACGCGTTTCAATGCCTGGCGTGGGCACAAATTGTAGGGCTTGTCTTCCCACCACAGGTCGGCGAATACCCAGGCGATCTTCGAATCCCAGGGGCAGATCTGGATGGTATCGATGTCAGGTAGCGGCACCTGGTCGGCGTCGGCAGGGCCGAGTTCGGGCACGAAGGAAATCGAATGCACGGCGAATTGTGGACCCTTACCCATGCACAACGGTACGAAATCGCTGATCGGCACCGGCTTGGTCTTGGGTTGGCCGAACATGTCGATCCAGCAGGACAAGATGTACTTGACGCCCGCGTCCTCGAGTTTCTGCTTTTCGACTTCGAGCCGCGCCGGATCGGGCAGGGCGTCCGCAAAGTTTTCATAATACTGGCTACTCATTAGATGTTGTCCTCATGCTTCTTATGGTGCCTGCCGCTTGAGCAGGAACTGGTTCTTGAACATTTCGATGCCGGTCATGACCTCGATCTGGTCGATGTCGTCGTGCCCGAAACAGTGCTGTTCGAGGAACGACTGAAATGCGTTGCGAGTTTCGCAAACCACTTCGATCAGTAGATCGTAGCGGCCCGATACCCAGAGTACGTAAACCACTTCGCTGCAGTCGCTGAGACGATGCGCGACCGCGCGTGGCGTTGACGGATGCGCCACCTTGATGCCGATCATGGCATCGGCCTTGTAGCGGATCGCCATCGGATCGGCGAGCGCGACAATCTTGAGCGCGCCGCTTTGCTTCATCGACTGGACGCGATTGCGGATGGTGCCCTCGGAGACCTTCAGGTTGGTGGCGATATCCTTGTAGGGAAGGCGCCCGTCCTGCTGCAGCATCTTGATGATCGCGCGGTTTAAATCATCCTCGGTGGAGGCGATCCCGCGGCTCTTGCCGGACGCGATGGATGTGGCGGCTTCTGAAGGCATATTGTGGTTAATGATGAGGAATGCGATGAATTATTGATGAAAAATACAAAATATGCAAAAAAAATTGCCGAAAACGTAATTTGAACCAATATAACCGATTGCATCTGCTAACCCGTATGATAATGTGCTGCCGATGATGGAGGTTGGGTTATGTTGGATGCCACACTGTTAGACAACTTCGATGCCGCTGGAGCGGTTGTCCATGGCTTACCGGGCATGGCCTATACCAGCGATTCCTTCATGCAGCTCGAGCGCGAGCAGCTGTTCGCCAACCACTGGGTCTTCGTCGACTACGCGCATAAACTGCCGAAGCCCGGCGATGCAAAACCGATCGAGGTTGCTGGCCTGCCCCTGTTTCTGTTGCGAGATCAACAGGGCCAGATCGTTGCCTTCCACAATGTCTGTCGACATCGCA
>Ga0316187_10000763_pt1 | contig 26289 bp, 22 predicted proteins | sample CroRivburrow1_MG_FD_204927 | JGI IMG/M metagenome (GOLD analysis project Ga0316187, IMG submission 204927) | Coastal sediment microbial communities from Maine, United States - Cross River worm burrow 1 | ecosystem: Environmental > Aquatic > Marine > Coastal > Sediment | place: USA: Maine...
CTTTTACGTGCGCACTGATACTATCTTCCTGCTGGGTTGCGTAAATGGGGTGCAGTGTCGGCTTGACCGACTCTTCGCCCGGCAACGGAACATAGCCGGCGCCCAGATCCGGTTCGCCAAAACCGGCGCTACCCGGTGGTTTGGTCACGTAAAAAAGAAGCAGTTCGACATCCCCGGGAGCGAAGAATTTTTCCACGCAGGGTACGATCCTCAGGCTTAACTCGGACTGGTTAAGCGGTATCAGTACTTTTTTGATGGTCATGCTATTACCCCTGGTAATCGGCCAGTATAAATGTTCTGCGCATTGCAGGCGAGTGTCTGGCTATCAATACGTTTCTGCCCGCAAAACCTGGCGAAGAAAGTCAACTCTCCAGAATCTGATCAATAACCCAGTTATCAAAGGCATGCACCGCAAATTCACTAATGGCATAACGCCCGGGTGGCCGCTCGGATGCCTGCCCACGCTGCTGTTGCTCGCAGATCGCGTTATCTTCGGCGGTCGCCCGCTGCCAACGTTCGAAGTAAGGTTTTAGCTTTTCGTCGAACCCCTCCAGGTCACAGGTCGATTGTGGAAAACAGGCGCCAATCGACAGCAGTGTGCGATCTACCGCAACCGGTGTGAATGCCAGCCACCAGATGCAATCTTGCGCAAAAACCAACTGGGTCGAGGGATACAGCAACGTGAAACAGGCACCTGCCATGGCCTCTTCCCCGAGCCCATCGATGTAAGGCAGGGTGCTGTCTTCACCCGGCAACGTGGCCACGCTGCGTTCGTCTTCCACCAGCAGCGCGGTCCAGTTGCCGCGAGCGTCAACGGGACGCGACTTCTGTGCGCCAAGCGTCTCTCGATGCACGCTTCCGGTGTGATAGGCTTCGAGCGCATTTTCCGCCAGCAACTTCCAGTTGCTGTTAATCTCAAATTCAAGCTTCCCAACCTGGCGCATTTGCGCTGCGCCATGGCCGTCGAACCTGGCGGGCATATTACCGAGGTGATCCGCCAGCGCCGGTGGTGATGCCTGGTAATGAATGAAAATAAATCCACCCCAGCTTGAAACCGGCAATTCCAGCAATGGAAAGTCGGCCAACTCGAAGTCGATTGTCTGCTCCATACCCGGCGCGCCGATCAGCCGACCATCAGGCCGATAAGTCCAGGCGTGATAGGGGCAGACGATACGCTTGCAATTGCCAGCCCCGTTCAGCAGGCGCGCACCGCGATGGCGACAACTGTTGGCAAAGGCTATGATTTTATCGCGACTGCTGCGCAGGATAGCGACCGGACCCGCAGGGCCGTCATAGCAAATATAGCTGCCGACTTCGGGGAGTTGCTCCTCGCGCCCGACAAATTGCCAATGCTGTCGAAAAATACACTCGACCTCGCGCCGGTAGAATTCTGCCGAGGTATAGCAATCCGGTGGCAGGCCACTGGCCTCAAGCAGAGGCTTACGCAGTTGCCGGTACGATTCGGCGGCGAACAATGAGCCTGGCATTCTTTCCGTTTCTGCGCGCAACTGGGCCGGGCTATTTCAGGGGTTCGGCGAGCGATGGCCCTTGCCCACGCACCCGGGTCTGATGCATACGCCGGCGGTATTTTTCGGCATCGTAGCCGCAACCACAGTGCAACAGGCAGCGATTATCCCAGATGACAAAATCGCCCACCTGCCAGCGATGCCGATAGATCGATTCAGCGCGCGTCACTTCGGCAATCAGGCGTTTGATCAGGGGTTTGGCCTCGGCATCGGGCATACCTTCGATCTCCTTGACGTGCGAGCCAACAAAGACATTGCGCTCGCCGGTCACCGGATTCTGGCGCACCAGGCGCTGGCGGACGGGATGCATATAGGTCCGCTGACCCTGATTGACAGCATCCTCGCCAACCTTGGTTCGCGAATAAATATAGTCATGTATACCAACGCGGCCCTCGATTAGCTGCCGGGTTGCCGCATCGAGGCGCTGGTAGGCGGAGCGGGCACTGGCGAAAGCCGTTTCGCCTGCTTCATCGGGTACCTCGTAGGCGGTCAATAGCGAATACATGGCTGGAATCTCGCGGAACGAACTATCCGAATGCCACATTTCATTACCGGTCGAGGATTTGATCTGGCGCGCCGACACCTTGTTGCCACGCCCGTCGATGTTGCCCACCGTTCCGATATAGGTGATTTCACCGCGGCTGTAATAGGCCACGTGTTCTTCTTCGAGTTCGCCGAAGCGGCGCGTGAAATCAAGATGCGCCTGGTCGTTCATCTGCTGGTCTGCAAACAGCAGGAAGGAGTAGCGGTTTAGCGCCAGATCGACCTGTTCGAAAGTTGACCGGTCCAGTTCGCGGGATAAATCAACGCCGCTGATACGGGCGCCGAATTCGGTATGCAGGGGTTCAATATTCATGCAGCTAAACCTGGCGCAAACAAGTCGCTAACCGGGCTACAGCACCGCATCGGTCAGGAGAGTTCTTCCGCAAAGTGGCAGGCAACATGGTGACCGGCGCTCAACTCGCGCCATTCGGGAATTTCACTGCGGCAACGCTCCTGCGCATGCGGGCAGCGGGTGTTGAAGCGGCAACCCGGGGGCGGATTGATCGGGCTTGGAATTTCGCCTTCGAGTTTTTGCGCGTTACCGCGCACATCCGGGTCCAGTGACGGAATCGCGGACAGCAGTGCCTTGGTGTAAGGATGCGAGGTTTCTGCAAACAGTTTACGGGTCGGTGCCGATTCGACAATCTGCCCGAGGTACATAACGGCGACAAAATCGCAGGTGTGCGCGATGACGCTCAGGTCATGGCTGATGAACAGGAAGGTAATGCCGCTATCGCGCTGGATCTTGTTCAGCAGGTTGAGCACATCGGCCTGGATCGATACGTCGAGCGCTGCCACGCTTTCGTCGGCGACGATGAACCTGGGTCCCGATACCAGTGCGCGCGCGATGGAAATACGCTGGCGCTGGCCACCGGAAAAGGCGTGTGGGAAGCGGCGCAGATGCTCCAGGTTGAGGCGGCACAGGGCGGCAATCTCTCGCACCCGGGCGTCGGTTTCCTCCCGGCTGGAAGTGAGCTTCATGACTTCGAGCGGTTCGGCGATGATGTCGCGTACCGTCATGCGCGGGCTGAGCGCGGCGTAGGGGTCCTGGAAGATCAGTTGCGCCCGAGTGCGGTAATCCTTGAGTTCATCTTTCTGCAGATCCGCCAGGCTGTACTGGACCTCGCCATCGGAATAGATCACTTCACCATGAGTGATCGGCGCCGCCTTCAGCATGGCGCGACCCAGCGTAGTCTTGCCCGAACCCGACTCGCCCACCAGGCCGAAAAAACTGCCCTTTTCGATCTCGATATTGATGCCTTCGACCGCGCGCACCACCGGGCGCTCGCCAAATCCGAGGCCGCGCAACGGAAAGTGCACCGAGAGGTTGTTGGCGCGAATCAGGATGTCGCTCATGCCGGCTTCCCTTTGCTGGCCAGGTGGCAGTCCACCCGGTGATTATCGGCGCCGATCGTGGTGATCGGAATCTCGGTGCGGCAACGTTCGGCAATATCGCCTGACTCGACGCAGCGGGTATGGAACACGCAACCGCTGGGACGATCGAGTGGCGATGGAATATCGCCCGGCACCGGGGTAAGCGGCGCTTCCAGATCGTCGAGCTTGGGCAGGGAATTCAGCAGGCCGCGCGTGTAGGGGTGTGCCGGCGAGTTGATGACCTGGCGCACGGTACCGGTCTCCACCAGGTTACCAAGATACATGACAGCGACGCGGTCCGCGGTTTGCGCAATCACGCCGAGGTCGTGGGTGATGAACAGTATCGACATATGGAATTCTTCGACCAGGTCTTTCATCAGGTCGAGCACCTGCGCCTGGATGGTTACATCCAGCGCCGTGGTCGGTTCGTCGGCAATCAGCAAGCGTGGCCTGGTCGACAGGGCCATGGCAATCATCGCGCGCTGGCGCATGCCACCGGAAAATTCGAAGGCGTATTGACCGAAACGCTGCGCCGGTTCCGGAATACCGACGCGGGTCAGCATCTCGACGGAGACATCACGTGCCTCGGTGCGCGTCATCTCCGAGTGAATCATCAACTGCTCGACCATTTGCTCGCCGATGGTAATCGCCGGGGCGAAGCTCGCCATCGGCTCCTGGAAGATCATCGAGATCGCGCCCCCACGAACGATTTTTTGCTCAGCCGGGTGCCTCAGCGACAGGACGTCGTGATCCCTGTCGTCGACGTTGAGGGTAATTTTACTGGTGTCGCTGTAAACCGAGTTTTCTGCGTTCAGCATCATCAACGCCTTGGCGGTAACCGATTTACCGGAGCCACTCTCACCCACCAGGCCCAGCACTTCACCCGGCGCGATCTCGAAAGACACGTTATTGACGGCCGTCACCAGGCCTTCATCGGTCTTGAAGCTCAGCGTCAGGTTTTCTACGGAAATCAGTGGCTTGGTCATTTCTTGTTATCTGAATAGGGATCAGCGGCGTCGCGCAAGCCATCGCCGACAAACACGAAGGCGAGCACCAGCGTAATGAAAAAGATGACCGGAATGAAATTCCACTGATAATTGAGCAACACGTCTGCCTTGGTGACGTTTTGCAGCATAACGCCGAGCGAGTTGACCGGCTCTTTCAAGCCCAGTCCGATGAAACTCAGCGCGGTTTCGGAAAGCACCATATAAGGAAACGAGATGATCAGGTCGACGATGATATAACTGGTGAAACTCGGCAGCAGGTGACGCCCGATAATGTGACTCGAGGAGGCGCCACAGAGTTGAGCGGCGAGCACGTACTCCTGGTTGCGCTCGGTCAACAAATGCGTGCGCACGCGCCGCGCCAGCGTCGGCCAACCGATGAAACCGAGGATTATCGATATGATGAAAAAACGCCCCTCGGAGCTGACAGTCGCCGGAATGAAGGCAGCGATTGCCATAAACAGTGGAATCGCCGGGATGGTTCGCACCGCATCGGTGAGCATCTGCAAAACCGAGTCGAGCCAGCCCCCGTAGTAACCGGATATGCCGCCGATGATCAACGCCAGCACGAAGGCGAGCAGCACGCCGATGGTACCCACTGCCAGCGAAGTGTTGATCGAATGGAAGGTCCGGGAATAAATATCCTTGCCGGTACCGTCGGTGCCGAACAGGTGGATCTTGCCCTTGTCGACGCCGAACAGATGCGTGTTAAAAGTCATACCGAACAGCTCGTACTTGTCGCCTTCGGGAAACAACACCACGTATCGGCGTTTTTCGCGGCTGACCTTGCTCACCCAGCGGAAATTGGTTTCGATCGAGCGAGTCCGTTCATAGGTGTAAATGAACGGTCGAAAGGAAAAGCCATTCTCGTCCCAGAACTTTGGAATTTGCGGGGCGCCGTTTTGATAGTCGGCGTTGCGTCCGGCGATGGTGGGATCGTAAGGCGTAAGAAAGGGCGCGAACATTCCCGACAGGATCAACGCCAGCAGTACGCCTGCGCCGATCATCGCGGCGCGCTGTTTCTTGAATCGGGACCAGATGAGCTGTCCCTGTCCGGCGGTAAAATAGGCTTCCTTGCGGCTCTGGTCTACGTTTGCATCAGTTGTTTCGACGGTGGCGGTATCGGTCATCGCGCTTATCCCAGGATACTGCGGCGAACCCGCGGATCGGTCAGCGCCAGGATGATATCGGTAACGAAGTTGATGCCGACGATACTGGCGGTGAGCATGAAAATGATGGCGCCGGCCAACTGCTGGTCGTTGGAACGCGCCAACGCCTCGATCAACAGCGCCCCCGCCTCGGTCAGCGTCAGGATCAGGGCTACGATTGGCAGTTCATTGAATATGCGGTTCAGATCGAAGCCGAGTGAATTGATGATCGGCCCAAGCGAATGCCGGGCGGGATAGCGCCACAGCAGCCGGCGACCGGAAACGCCGCGCGCAGCTGCGGCCAGCACGTATAGCTTACCGACTTCGTCGGACATCAATGCGCGTACGGTCTGGATCGCGAAGGCAGTGGCGGACCAGCCAAGAATGAAAATCGGCAACCAGGCGCGCGAAACGAAATCGATGAAACGGTCGTAGGACCAGGCTGCGTCGCGGAATTCCTTGGAAAACAGGCCGGTCAGGCTGTCGCCGAAGACGACGGTAGAAAACAGCATGATCATCAACGCCAGCAGGAAATTCGGCATTGCGAGGCCAAGATAACTGACAAAGCGCAAACTGTTATTGACGATCGGGCTTTTCGACGTGGCCGAGATAATGCCCACGGGTATCGCGATCATGTAAGCGACCAGCAACGAGGTCAGGCAGATGGCCAGGCTGATCCAGAATTTCTCGCCCAGCAATTGAGCGATGTTGACGCGCAGAATACAGCTGTCGCCAAACTCACCGTGGAAGGCGCCAACAATCCACTTCCCCCAGCGAACAATATATGGCTTGTCCAGCCCAAGACGCGCCCGCTCAGCATCGATATCGGCAACCGAGATCTGCATCCCCTGGGTATTTTTAAAGGCGAGATAACGTTCCGCGCAATCGCCCGGCACCAGTTCCATCAGGCTGAACACGATGAAGGACACCATGACCAGCGTGATGATGGCAAGCGTGGCGCGCGTGGCGGCAAACTGAAGGAAATGAAACATCAGTGCTTCTAGCGTCCCCTCGTAACTACGGCTTCCGGCGCTTGTCGCCGGGACTTATTGTTATAGCGGCTGCGGGCAAGGATAGCCCGCAGCCATTTTTGCTGTCAACTAAACGAACTTACTCGTCCAGCCACCATTGCTGGGGCCGGTACGGATAGGAACGATAGTATTCGAACGAGTGCGTCTTGTAAGTAACGAAATTTTTCAGCGCGTTACGATGATAAATCGGCGCAGGCACCTGCACCGTGCCGATGAACAGCAGGTTCTCCACCAGGTTCTTGACCAGGCGTGCACCGAGCTTGTCCGATTCCGGCGTACCCACCGGGGCCGATTGGAAGGCGTTGATATCTTTCATCATCTGCTTCGCGTAATCCGGCGGTTCTACACCGCTGGCGCCGTTCGAATCAACCCATTCAGCCCACAGCATGTTGGTGCGCACGGTGAAGTAATCGTGATAAGGCGGTACCCAGATCTGGTTGGTGCCGAGCACGATCGCCAGCGGCTGCCCGTTACGCCACATGGTGACATCGAGCTTGTTGGACGATTGCGCCGAACGATACTCATCCGGAGTCACCTCCTTGACCGTGGTCTGGATGCCGGCGGCAGCCCAGTGCTGACCGATCAGTTCAACCATCGCGGCAGGAACGCCCTGCACCGAGAACTGCAGATTGATGACCAGTTTGTCGCCGTTTAACAGCTCGCGAAAGCCGTCGCCATCGACGTCTTTCAGACCCATGTCATCCAGTAACTTGTTAGCAAGCTTTGGATCATACTGGGCATAGTACTGTTCCCACTTCGGATCGGCGAAGGGAGGTAATGGATTGAACCCGGTATACTGCTTGGGCTCACCCATACCGAAGAAGGCAACCTCGTTGAGTTCGTTGCGATTGATCGCCACCGACATGGCCTGGCGAAAGCGGATATCGGCGAACACCTTACGCTTTTCCAGGTTCTCGTGAGTCATGTTGATACCGAAGCTCGCGATGGTGACTTCAGGACGCAGTTCGACCGTGTAATCGCCCTTTTCCTGGTTTTCCAGCAGCAGCGGTGCGGTCGACAGCTGCAGCGACTGCGCCTTGAAATCCACTTCGGCGTTGACCAGCTTCAGCAGGCGCACTTCGTCTTCGTTGACGAAAATCTCATCCTGCTCACTGATGTATGGCAGTTGATTACCCGCGGTATCGACCTGGAAGAAGTAGGGGTTCGCCACCAGGTGACGGCCCTCGGTACTCTCCGAGATCAGGATATGTGACTCCAGCGTTGGCATGGTGTCGGCGGGCAGCTTCTTGACCTTGTCGGGGCTGCGCAGCATCGGCGTCGGGGTATCGGTCCAGTCTGAATTACCGTAGTAGTTGGACAACACTTCGTAGCCGTTCTCGAATCCTGCGGCTTTAGCCATCTTGTCCGCATCCGGGTTGATTTCCGGATCCCATTTGCCAAGAAAATGCTTGGGCTGAAAACCCTGTGCGTAAGAGTTGGCAAAATGCACCAACAGACCCGGTTTGGGCGCCGGCAGGTTAAAGCGCACGGTTTGCGGATCGATTACATCCACCGTCATAGGCTTGTCCGCAACCAGCACGTAATTCTTCGGCTTTTCGAATATCTTCGGGTTTAACGAAAGGTTTTCATACCAGTACTCGACGTCTTCGGCAGTAAACGGTTGTCCGTCGGACCATTTATGGCCCTTGCGCAGGAAGAAGGTCAACTCGGTGTAATCGTCGTTCCACTTCCAGCCCTTGGCGACGTTCGGCACGATGGTCTGTAGATCGTCGGAATAGCGCACCAGGTTGACGTGACGAATCGCGAGGAAGTCGGAGGTACCGGCTTCTGTCGCATTCGACATCACGTCGAAGGTGCCGCCGTACTTACCGATGCTGGCGTAAGGCGCGACGACCAGTGCGTCTTCGGGAATGCGCTCGGACAAAGGCGGAAGCTTGGGATTGCCGCGAATGCGCTTGTTGAATTTCTCGATATCAGGGTTGGCCTTGAAGGACAACTTACACTTGGCCAGTTTTTCGAATTCCCCCAGGTCGTATTGTTGCGGATACTTGCCGGCGGGAACGCCTTTCATGTCCGCGACGGTTGCTGCCGGGCAGGCGGCCGCGAGGGCCGCACCGGAGATGCCGAATTGTGCTGCGAGCAGCACAATTCCGGCGCAAACTGGTAGCGCCAGTTTCACAGGTTTAAACACTTTCATTAATTTTATCCTCAGATTCACTTTCGATTATATGCTGCTATTTCGTAGCCATTATTATTGTACTACCGCGTATCTTCGCGCACGCTGCAGGCAGACAAAGGTATACCGAGAACGCGCAACTTGCAAGCAGAGCTAACCTCAACCACGACCCTCCTCGCGACAACCGGCTGCTTTGTGAATTGGCGGACTCTTTTCAAATAAAGCCGGCAAGTATAGGCGGGGCCTCGTTACGATTGCATGACTCAGTACCTCGGAAACCGGCGTCCCGGCAGGTTGCAGATCTTCAGACCAGTTCGATCCAGTGCACTACCGGGGTGCTTGCACCCTGGGCCAGCTGCAGCTGGCAGCCGATATTGGCGGTGGCGATGACATCCGGGAGATCAACCCCGAGGGCGCGCAGTTTGTTTTGTCGCAGCCGGCTCGCAATGGCCGGTTGCAGCATCGAGTAGGTTCCCGCCGAGCCGCAGCAAAGATGCGCCTCCTCGATACGGCAAATCTGGTAGCCGACGCCGGCCAACAGGCGTTCAACCCGCAGGTTGAGACCGAGGCCGTGCTGCATGGTGCAGGGCGTGTGTACCGCGACCCGCCGTCCGGCCGCGGCGGGTACTTCGAGCGCATCGCTATGCGCCTCGACCACTTCAATCAGGTCACGGTAGAGCGAACTCACCCTGGCGGCCTTGTCGGCATAGGCGGGATCGTCGGCCAGCAGGCGGGCATAGTCCCTGACATTGACACCGCAACCTGTCGCCGTCACCACGATAGCCTCGACCCCGGCCTCGATATGCGGCCACCAATGGTCAATCAACTGTTTCACCTGGCGTAACGCATAATCGGGTTCGGAAGTGTGCATGGCAGCGGCGCCGCAACACAGGTTTTGCTGCAGCTCGATAACCTGGATACCGAGCTTGTCGAGCAGATTGATGGCGCGCGTATTGGTATTGGGCGTGAGCGCTGGTTGTACACAGCCCGCCAGCATCAACACTTTACGTGAGTGCTGCGCCTGGCTGCGCGGCAACGCGACCTGGCGCGCCGGAACCGAGCGCCGCAGGGCGGGCGGCAGCATCCACGCCAGCGCCTGGCCGATGCGGATCGCACTGGCGAATACCCAGCCGGAATTGATAAAGCGCACAATCCCCGCACGCCGCAAGCGATCGAAACGCGAGCGCGGTAAATCGACCTCGATCATTTCCTTGCCAATTTCCAGTAAATGGCTGTAGCGCACACCCGACGGGCAGGTAGTTTCACAGGAACGGCAGGTCAGGCAGCGATCAAGGTGCTTGAGCATTTCCGCATTGGCGGGCTCGCCTTCGAAGTACTGCTTCATCTGGTAGATGCGCCCACGCGGTCCGTCGAGCTCATCGCCGCACAACTGGTAGGTCGGGCAGGTCGCGTTGCAAAAACCGCAGTGCACGCACTTGCGCAGGATCGATTCGATTGCCTCCGCATGCCGGCTTTTGCTGATTTTCGGATCGAGTCGCGTCTGCATGCCTACAGGCCTGGATAAATTCGGCCGGCGTTGAATATACCGGCGGGGTCGAAGCTCGACTTGATATTGCGCTGCAGTTTCAGCATCGCGGGAGGCAACGGCTGGAACACCGCGACGCCGGGGGCATGATCGCGAAAGGCACAGACACTGCCACCCAATTGAGATGCCCTTTCACGCAAGGCTGCAATATTGACCTCCCCCGACAACCAGCGCTGCGCGCCGCCCCATTCGATAATTTGCGCCCTGCCCGGGCTGAAATCGGGGCTCGCCGATGGCAGCGATACGCGGGTCAAGGGCTTTACCGGCGCGAACAGGGTATGGCTTTGCTCACGCAGTTCGGCCCAGTCATAATCCTCGCGCTCACCGCCAAGCTCGCCCATGGCATGGACCACACCCTGCTCGCTGCCGGACAGCCGCAAGCGGCTGGTGCCGGCATGCCAGGCTGAAGCCGATAACGGGTACGGCTGCGAGCCAAGCTCATTGACCCAGCGAATATGTGCATCGGCGGTGGCGTGCTCGAACGCGAGCGTCGCCTCGGTGGCAAACATCGGCACCACCCGGATAGACACTTCGAGGAGTACACCGAGCGTACCCAGCGAACCCACCAGCAATCGTGACACGTCAAAACCGGCCACGTTCTTGATCACCCGCCCACCGAATTGCAGCACATCACCGCGGCCATCGAGCAGCTTCGCACCCAGCACGAAATCGCGAATGCTGCCAGTAAAACCACGGCGCGGGCCTGCCAGTCCGCTCGCGACCATGCCACCGATGGTAGCCGCGGGAGCAAAATGTGGTGGTTCGAATCCAAACATCTGGCGGTTCTCGGCGAGCAGTGCCTCGACCTCGCTCAGGCGACAGCCGGAACGCAGCGTAATGACCAGTTCAGCCGGGTCATAATCGATGACACCGCTATGCGCGCCCACCTCGATAGCCAGTGCGTCAAGCGCTTCGCCATAAAATTTCTTGCTGCCGCCACCAATAATTTCGACGGCGCCACCGCTCGCCGCGACAGCGGCGATCTGCAGAGCGAGTTCCGCCTCGATATCAACGTCAGGGATGCTAGCCCGCATATCTCACCGCTTTCCTGCTGCGGCCGCCGTAAAGCGCACTGTGACCCACCGTACTCCCGACGGCCCACTAAACGCAGTGTAAACTGCGCCAGCGCGAACATTTGGGTTGTGCGGTGCCCCACAGCGTCTTTTCGTCGCCCTTGCGGCGTAAACCGGTGAGATAGGCGGGCTAACCATCAAAAGCGCTCGATTTCGGGATGCGGCACCTTACCCTGGTGCACATGCATCGAGTTGAACTCGGCACAACGCGCCAGCGTGGGAATCGCCTTGCCCGGATTCAGCAATTTGAGCGGATCGAAACACTCACGGATCGCGTGGAACTGGTTGCGCTCGGCTTCGCCGAACTGGATGCACATCTCGCCAAGCTTTTCGACACCGACACCGTGCTCGCCGGTGATGGTGCCGCCACACTGGATACAAAGCTGCAAAATCTTGCTGCCCAGCTCCTCGGTTCTTTCGAGCTCACCTTCGTTGTTGGAGTCGTACAGGATCAATGGATGCAGGTTGCCGTCGCCGGCATGAAATACATTGGCGACCCGCAGGTCATATTCCGCGGATAATTCGCGAATACCGGCGAGTACCGTTGACAACGCCTTGCGCGGGATGGTGCCGTCGATGCAATAGTAATCGGGCGAAATACGCCCCACGGCCGGAAAAGCCGCCTTGCGCCCCGACCAGAACAACAAGCGCTCCGCTTCGTCCCGGGCGAGGCGGGTTTCGACGGCACCTCCGCGTTTCAGTACGCCTTCGACCAGCTCGATCTGCGCGATCACCTCTTCTTCGGTGCCGTCGAGTTCACAGATCAGGATCGCCTCGGCATCGATCGGGTAACCGGCGTGGACAAAATCTTCGGCCGCGCGTATCGCCGGATTGTCCATCATTTCGATGCCGGCCGGGATAATACCCTCGGCAATGATTGCAGCGACACTGTCGCCCGCCATTTCCACCGAATCGAAAACGCCCATAACCACGCGCGCGCAGCGCGGGATGGGCAGCAGTTTGACAGTGACTTCGACGACGATGGCGAGCATGCCTTCCGAACCCACCAGCAACGGCATCAAATCGTATCCATCGCTGTGCAGCGAGCGCTGGTCGATCTCGAAGATTTCACCCGCGCAGCCGACCAGCTTGAGCGCCAGGATATTGTGCAGGGTCAGTCCATACTTCAGGCAATGCACGCCACCGGCGTTTTCCGCGACATTACCACCGATGGAACAGGCGATCTGCGACGAGGGGTCGGGCGCATAATAAAGGCCGAGCGATTTGACCGCCTCGGAAATAGCGAGGTTGCGCACCCCGGGTTCGACCACGGCCAGGCGCGACAAGGGGTCGACCTTCAGTATCCGCGTCATTTTTGCCAGCGACAGCACCACGCCCTCGGCATGTGGCAGCGCGCCCCCGGAGAGACTGGTGCCGGCGCCACGGCTAACCACCGGTAGCCGCTGCTCATGACACAGCCGCATCACCTGCTGTACCTGTTCGATGGTTTCCGGCAACAGCACCAGCAACGGGGTTTCGCGGTAAGCGCTCAGTCCATCGCACTCGTATGCGGCGAGCGAAGTCGGCTGATCGACGACATTCTCGCTGGGCAGGAATTCGCGGAAACGCAGGGCTAACTTTTGGCGACGGGATACAGACATGCGGTGTATGCTAGCATTTCGCGGAATTAATGAAAGGCTTAACCATCCATGACCCGAATCGTCTATCTGAACGGCGACTACATTCCCGACCACGAGGCCATGATTTCGATTTTCGATCGTGCCGTTAACTTCGGTGATGCTATCTATGACGTCGCTGGCGTGCTCGATGGCAAGTTGATCGACTTCGAACACCACATGCAACGCTACTTCAATTCCCTGCAAAAACTATCGATCGAATCGCCGCTCACACGGGATGAAATCCTGCAGGCGTTTCGCCAACTGGTCAAACTCAACCGGCTCGATGAAGGCCTGGTCTACATGCAGGTCACACGCGGTGTCGCCGAGCGTGACTTCGTCTGGCCCGAGGGCATCAAGCCCAACGTTTTCATGTTCACCCAGGCAAAACAGGCGGGGGAAAACGACGCGGGTCGTAACGGCGTCAAACTCGCAAGCGCCGTCGATATCCGCTGGGCGCGGCGCGACATCAAGTCGGTGAACCTGCTCGGCCAGGTGCTGGTAAAACAGGCCGCGCATGAGGCCGGCGCCTACGAGGCACTGATGGTCGATGGCGAGGGCTATGTTACCGAGTGCGGCAGCACCAGTTTTTTCATGGTACACGATGGCGAAATTCTGACACGACCGCTCAACAATGACATTCTGCCGGGAGTGACAAGGCGCGCCATCCTCGCGTTGTGCGCCATAAATGACCTTAAATTAAGCGAAACCCGCTTCACGCTCGAGCAGGCACTGCATGCAGACGAAGCCTTTATCAGCGGCGCTTCGAGCTATGTGTTGCCGGTTATCCAGATTGATGATCGCGAAATCAGCGGCGGCAAGCCGGGCCCAATAACCCTGCGCCTGCGTGAAATCTACCTTGAGCACGTACGCGCCTCGTTGATCTGATTGCGGCGAACATTGTTGGTGCCTGGCCCGCAACTCTCACCACTTAACGTAGCGAGGGCGTCGAAAAGGCCCCGTGGTGCGCCGCAGTAGAGCAACGCATGGAGCCAGTTGCCGAGCAGGAATTCGTTGAGATATGCAGGCTAGGGAGGCGTTGCATTCAACTGGTATAGCGCCTTCAGCCCGCTCGGCAGCTGTTCCCCAAAGCTCCCAAACCACCTTTTATATATGTCGCCGATCCGACCGCTACGATTCAGTTGCGAGAGCACCCGGTCGGCGACGAGCTGGAAATCGGCATCGCCACGTGGCACCGCCAATGCAAATGGCTCGAATGAGAAGAGTTCACTGGATAACGCATACCGCTCTCGCCCCCCGCGTGAAATAATCTGTCCTATCAGAACAACCTGGTCGGCGGCGAAGGCGTCGATATTTTTGCTGTCGAGCATGTCCATGCCTTCTCTGGTCGAGCCGACCGGAACAACTTCCACATCGATTGCCAACTTTTCTATCGCGTTGCTCAAGGACTCGATGGTCGTCGTATTGGTGACCACCGCGACACGTTTACCCTCGAGACCCTCGAGGTTTTCCACAACCGCGGCCTTGCGACTCAGCAAGGAACCTCCGGTTACAAATGTTGACTGAGTGAAACCAACTATCTCCGCCCTGGAGAGAGTTCTGGTCGTTGCGCCACAAAGGATATCAATCCGGCCTGACTCGATAGCGCCGAAACGACTTTCTGCCGTCACCGGCAGGTAATTGATCCTGATATCAGGGCGACTCAATTTCTGTTTTACGGCTGCGGCAATATGGTTACACAGCTCAACCGAGTACCCAGCGGCTTTATTGGCGCCACTATCGAATGACATTGGTGTCTGGTCTACCCGATACCCGATGTTGATTTCGCCTGAATCATTGATCCTTTTCAGCGTCTGGACCAGTTCGACAGCCGCATTGGCCGACACGGACAAACACAGCAACGTAAAGGCAAGCACCAACTTCCGTAAAGACATGATTCTTCTCATCAAAAAATTCAGTCCGCCAGTATAAAAACTATGTATCCGAATAACCAGCCACCATTGCGGCAGAGGTGCGGCAGACTTCACACGCTATATCGGTACCGATTCATTCCGGTCGATAATGACCCCTTTGATTCCTGTTATTACCCGGCGTTAGTTCGACCATACCTTTGACTTCAGCCCCTGCTCATAAGTCATGACCCGTCCGATCAGAACAAGCTGGTTCACTGTTACCTTAATTTCCTCACCATTGCGCCAGGTGGTCTATAATTTCTGCCTCGCTCCCCGACAAGCTTGTTAGCACTATGAATTGACTAAAAGACAATCACGCCACCGTGATTACCGCTGCTGTTTATTGCCTTGGATTCGTGATTTTTTGGCACGCATCCTATTCCCCGTTTGTTTCGTAGGACGCTTACTGGTACTTGAAAATAGGACAGGATTTATTGACCAATAGACTGTCTCCCCGGATAGACCATTACAGCTTTACTTTTCCGAATCAGCCGATTTCGTCGATACCCTGGTTTTTCCAGATTATTCTGTCGATTTTCGTGTCGACATCCGGCTCACCCGGGGGGTTCCAGCTTTGAAAAATATTTGCCTTCAGCATTTTTATGTGGGCTTTATATTTTTACCGCAGGGAAATTAAAGCGCCGCGGCAAATCATAGGTATCACGCTACCTTATATCTTCATATTTTTACTGCTTCGCTTTAACCCTCTCGGGGCAGAGATTTTCGACAACGTGCTGGTAATCGTTGCCCTAATTCTATATCTAAAGACGCGCACATCGTTTACTCATAGAAACCTTGCGTTTATCGCTGTATTACAGCTGTTCTGGGTCGACTATCATGTGGCCATTCTCGGGTATGTCATTCTCTTCGGGTTATTTCTCGATAAGGCAGTAGATTGTATTACCCGCAAGGGAGCAATCTTTTCCACGCTCACCGCCACAAGTAAATAACCTCGGCAAAGGATTACCAAATTCAGTCTTTATAACGATACTCGCGCTGCGCTTGCCCGGTGCTGATGTATTCGCGGGCGACGTCCTGCTCCACCAGGGTTCGTGCACGCGATGCTGGATCCCCGTAACCACCGCCACCCGGTAATTCCAGCACCAGGCGTCTGCCGTCTGGAATCCACTGCCTGCCCTTTGACTGCAGCGGACCACCGTCATCGAGACTGACTGCGCCCGCGGCGCCTGTCTGTCCACCATCGCGACCGCGCGCCGGGTTGTCACAACGGTCGAACATGGCGTTGATATAGATGCGATGGCCGAGGTTGGCCGATATCTCGATCACCTGGCCGAGCCCGCCGCGCTGCCGTCCGGCGCCGCCCGAACCTTCGCGCAACTCCTTGCGCCAGATGGTGATCGGCCCAACGTGCTCGGTGACCTCGGTCGACATGGTATGCACACCGGACGGGAAAGCGGTCGCACTCAGACCATCCAGCGTTGGACGCGCACCGGTACCACCGGAATTGAACATCAAGATCTGCGCGCTGCGCAGCACTTCACCCTCGGCCGGCTCAGAATTTTCGATCGGGTAGGCACCCAGTTGCACATTCCACAACGCGCTCGAACCTTCGGCCGGAACCGTATCGGGCAGCATCTTATGCAGTGCGCCCAGCACAACATCAGGCAGGAATTGACCGAGCACATGGCGCACGGCAACCGGCGCCGGATGGACGGCGTTCAAGATGCAATTTACCGGGGCACTGACTTTGAATGGGGACAATGACGCATGATTATTGGGGATCTGCGGCGCCAGTGTGCACTTGAGTGCATAACAGGCATAGGCCGTGGTGTAAACCAGCGGCACGTTGATCCCCTTGCGACTGAGCCCACTGGTGCCAGCGAAATCGGCCAGTACTTCAGTTTCTGAAACATCGAGACGCAGTTTCATCGTCACGGCTTCATCAAAACCGTCAACGGTCATTTCATTGTTATAGGAGCCCGGCGGTAAATTCTTCAATCGTTCCAGCGTCGCGCGCAAGCTGTGTTCGAAAATAAAATCGCGCAACTCATTCAAATCGTCTAACTGAAACTCGTTCATCATCTCCATCAGGCGCCGGTGACCGATGTCGTTACAGGACGACAATGAAAACAGGTCGCCGATCACCTGCCCCGCTTCGCGCACATTATTACGGATAATGTGCACCAGGCGCTGATCGACAACTCCGCGTTCGGCAAATTTCATGATCGGGATGAAGATACCCTCTTCATAAACCTCGTTGGCATCGGGACCGAATCCGCGCCCGCCGACGTCGACCACGTGCGCGGTGCAGGCGAAGTAGCCGACCAGCTTGCCGTTACGAAACGAAGGATTGACGAAAGTAAAGTCATGCAAATGGCCGGTGCCCTTCCAGGGGTCGTTGGTGATGTAGGAATCGCCTTCGAAAATATTATCGCGGCCGATGTCGGTGATGAAATGCCCGACCGCCTCGGCCATTGCGTTGACGTGGCCGGGCGTGCCGGTCACCGCCTGGGCAATCATATGGCCCTCATGGTCGAAGACGCCGGCCGACAGGTCGCCCGCCTCGCGCACCGACGTCGAAAAAGCCGTGCGCAACAACGTCAGGGCCTGCTCTTCGACCACCGAGATCAGGCGATTCCACATCACCTGCATGTGCACATTGGAAATGCCCTGGGTCATCAGTTATTCCCCTTTTGTGTCAATAACAGGCACCCATCGGGCTGCCTGATCGCAGCGTAACGACTGGTCACTACCGTGCTGGTTTCACGCTCGATAATCACCGCCGGGCCATCGATCCGATCACCGCTTTGCAGGTCGTCACGCTGGTACACCGCAGCATCGACAAAGCGCTGTTCGCGCGCGTCGAATATGCGTCGCAATTCGTCGCTGTGGCGCGACTTTACCTGCCCGACCGGTTCGACGCGCGTCGACTGCAACAACTCACTGCGCACCTGTACCGACCAGTTCATGATCTCGATATCGAGACCGTCCAGCGCGCGTCCGAACAGTCGCCTGTACTCGGTTTCGAACAGACGCCGAAACTCGGTGGCATCGCCGTCCACAAAATCCCGGTTGGGCAGCATCACCACGATTTCCCAGCCCTGCCCCTGGTAGCGCATGTAGGCCTTGATCTCCCGCACCAGCGGCGCATCCGGCGCGCCGGCACGGGCAAATCGCTCGGCTTCCTCACCCAGTTCCGTGATCAGCCGGTTGGTCCAGGCCGCATCGAATTCGCTGAGCCGCAAAAACGCACCACGTACCGCCTCGAAACCAAAAGGAGCGCGCAAAAAACCGATAGCCGATCCCACGCCGGCACCCGGTGGAATCAGCAAGCTGTCGATATCGAGCTTTTCGCACAGTCGACTGGCGTGCAGCGGGGCGGCGCCACCGAAAGCGATCATGGTGAATTCACCCAGTTCCTTGCCGCTCTCGACGGCATGCACGCGCGCGGCGTTCGCCATATTCTCGTCGACCACTTCGCAGATGCCGATCGCCGCTGTCTCGCTGTCCATTCCCAGTTGCCGACCAATGGCATGCTGCAGCGCCGTTTTCGCATGCTCCATTTCGAGGTGGATTTCGCCACCGGCGAAGCGCTCGGCATCGAGTCGTCCGAGCAGCAGATCGGCGTCGGTCACCGCGGGGTTTTCCCCGCCACGGTTATAACAGGCCGGACCAGGCTCCGAGCCCGCACTTTCCGGCCCGACGCGAATTTGCTGCATTTCATCGACCCAGCCGAGTGACCCACCCCCGGCGCCGATTTCAACCATCTCGATGACCGGAATCGACACCGGCATGCCCGAGCCTTTCTTGAAGCGATAGCTGCGTGCGACTTCAAAGGTACGCGCCGTCTTCGGCAGGAAATCTTCGATCAAACAGATTTTTGCCGTGGTGCCGCCCATGTCGTAAGACAGCACCTTGTCGAGTCCGAAGCGTGCCGCGAAATCAGCCGCGTAGATTGCGCCACCGGCCGGACCCGACTCGAGCAGGCGCACCGGGAACTCGATCGCACTTTGCACCGAAATCAGGCCACCGCCCGAGTGCATCATGAACACCGGGCACTGGCCACCGACCGCGTGCAACCGATCCACCAGGCGCTCCAGGTAAGATGCCATCAGCGGTTTCACAAAGGCGTTGGCGCAGACCGTGTTGAAGCGCTCGAATTCGCGCATTTGCGGCGATACTTCACTGGAAATCGAAACATTGATAGCGGGCAATTCCTCGACGAGGATATCGCGGGCGCGGCGCTCGTGTTGTGAGTTGACATAAGAATGAATAAAACCGATGGCGAGGCTCTGGTAGCCGCCAGCGCGAATGCGCCGAGCTATCGCGCGCAGCCCGGCTTCGTCGAGGGGGACCAACTCGCGGCCAGTGGCCGCGATCCGGCCATCGACCACGTAACGGTGTTCGCGCGCAATCAGCGGCGCCGGCAGGCTCAAATTGAGATCGTATTGCTCGAAGCGCCCCTCGGTGCGCATTTCGATGACGTCGCGAAAACCCTTGCTGGTGATGAACGCGGTGCTGGCGCCGCGGCGTTCGATCAACGCATTGGTGGCAAGTGTCGTACCGTGAATCAATTGATCCACCTGCTCGATACCGATTCCGGCGAGCTCGGTTACCTTGACCAGGCCGTCGATAATCGCCTGCTCGGGTTCGCTGTAATTGGTAAGCACCTTGCTGCTGAACTGTTGGTCGCCGCATTCAAGCACGACGTCGGTGAAGGTTCCGCCGATATCGGCACCAACACGAACACTGTGACTGTCGAAACTCATGCTTGATCCCGGTTAAGTGTGCGCCTTGAGGCGCTGCAAGGAGACGATTCTAACGGAAATCGGGTGGGTTTATCAGGCTAAATCGAAGCGCACCGTCACGCACAGGCCACCCAGTTTCGACTCGCTGAGTTCGACGCTGGCGCAATGGCTCTGCGCGATGGTTTTGACGATGGACAATCCGAGTCCGGCACCAGCACGGTTGGTATCCCCGGCACGGTAAAAACGATCGGGCGCCTTTTCCCGCTGCTCGGCGTCGAGTCCCGGCCCGGAATCATCGACCGTCAATACCAGTTCCTGGGCGCGACGCTGACACTGCAACACAACGCGACACCCGGGATCAGCGTAACTGATGGCATTCTCCAGCAGGTTCGTCACCAGGCTCTCCAGCAAGGGCAGCGCGCCGACCAATTCGCAACCCGAATCGGGTGCGATCAGCTCCAGCGCTATCGACTTTGCGTCGGCTTCAGCCTGCGCCGCGACTATCGCGCCCGCACAGATCCGGGCCAGGTTGACAGGCTCAAACGCTGTACCGGGGTCGCCCTTTTCGAGGTGACTGAGTGCCAGCAACTGCGAGACCAGGTGCGATAACCGCCGAATACTGACTTTCATGCTCTGCAGTGAGTCCAGGGCATCCTCTTCCTGTGTTTCTTCGATGGCGTTATCGATGTTGATCAACAGCGAAGCCAGCGGATTGCGCAGTTCATGCGCCGCATCGCTGACAAAGCGTCGCTCGCGCAGATAAGCCGCGTCCAGATCCACAATCATCTGGTTCAGGGCATCCACCAACGGACTGACCTCGCGCGGAACTCCGCTGACGTCGATCGGCTTCAGTCGTTGCAGGTCTTGTTCGCGTACCTGGTCAGTTACGATTTGTAAGGGCCGCAAGGCGACACCGACAATATGCCACAACATCCATATTACCAACGGCAGTAACAGGATTAACGGCAACAACAGGCCTTTACCGACGGACTCGGTGATCTCCTCGCGCCCAATGCTGTGTTCGCCAACCACGATCACCAGATCATCCTGGCTGGATTGGAGTGCGAAGACTAACCATTTCCTGCTTTTGTCGTTGAATTCAGAGAACCCGGGAACAACGCCCGCGGACGGAAACTCTGGCGCCCCGGGGGAGTGCAGCAACACGCTGCCATCGATATCGAGCACGGCGAAGAACAGCTTGCGTTTGTAGCGATGCCCGTCGAATGCACTGCCTGAGGCGAGCTTTAAACCACGCTGGCTGGATTCGAGAGTGTCGCGGCTAATCAGTCCATCGAGTATGTGCGCGGTATGCACCAGGGAAGCATTGAATATCTCGGTGGCTTCCTTGGTGGTGCCTCTATAGATGGCGATACCGGATAGCGTGGTCAATGTCAGCATGGTAATGACCACGTACCAGGTCAATCGCCGGCGCAATGACAGGCTAATTTTCATAGTCGGTATCCAGTCGATAGCCGATGCCCCGCACCGTCTTGATCAAATTGCGCTCGAGCTTGCGCCGCAGGTGATGGATATGCACTTCCAGCGCATTACTTTCGACCCCTTCATCCCAGCCGTAAAGCGCCTGTTCAAGCTGTCCGCGCGCGAGCACCTGTCCGGGCTTATTGACAAATTCCGACAAGACCACGAATTCGCGACGATTTAATTCGACCTCGACCCCGCGGAACCAGACTTGGCGATTGGCTCTGTTGATGCGTAACTCGCCGAGCTGCACTTCTGGTGCCGCAATGCCGTGACTGCGACGGCTGAGGGCACGCACCCTGGAGCGCAGTTCTTTCAGTTCCACCGGTTTGACGACGTAATCGTCAGCGCCACTGTCGAGCCCGAACACGCGCTGGTCGACGGTATCGCGCGCCGTCATGATCAGCACCGGCGTATTGATCGCCTCGCGACGCATACTCTGCAGCACCGACATACCATCCTTGCCGGGTAATTGCAGGTCAAGAATGATCAATTCGAAATTTTCACTGCGTATCGCGGCCAGCGCCTGAGCGCCATCGGTGAGCCAGTCGACGTGATCGCCGTCGCGCATCAACGCCTTGCGAATACCGGCACCGAGTTGCTCATCGTCTTCTACCAGTAGTAATCTCACGGCTCATCCTGTGATTGGAGACGGGTCGATCACCGCGAGGTGTTCGCCAACGGCGTCGCCTGCAGCGCGCGCGCCGGGTTTCAGTGTCAACGACATTAAAGCAATTGTTAACGAGTGTTTATACATTTCGCACCTCATCGGATAGTAATTAGACAGCAGACCACCCTGGCGGAGTATTGCCTGATTCATGGCAGTTTCGCGCAATCGCGATAGCGGTCAGCGACGGCAACACGCGTCGCATAATTCACGCAGCAGCGCCTGCGAAAAACCGCTGGCTGCATTAAAGCAATTGCCTTGATGCCGGTTGCAGTTGATAAGTTCAGGTTACTCGCCTCACAGGTGATAGCGGAGAGTATCGAGCCAGCGACTTAAGAGAATCTTAAATATTCCGTCAACTCGAGACATTTGATTCATAGTCACCCCTTTCCAGGGCCCGGCGCGGGCCCTCGCTACTTCCCCGTCGCAAAGCGTTCCAGCTTGTCGATAAGCGATAGAGGCACCTCGATCCCCCGCGAAACGGCATTGGCGCGAAATTCGTGGCGCCGCTCACCCGGCAGGCGTACACCGGGCTCGGCCGCTAGCGCAGCCAGCATGGATTCGATGCGCGCGTGGTAAGCCGGATTGCCGCCTGGCGTGATATCACCTGGAGAAATGGCAATAAAAAATTGTCCGACCCTCGGCTCTCCGCCGCTATTGTTCTTGAATACCGGCGCCTGGTAAGAGCAGTTGGGCCCGCTGAGCACACCGGCGAGCAGGTCGACCAGCAAGCCCAGTAACATTCCCTTGTAACCGCCGGCAGGTGCGAGTGCGCCACCGTCGATGACGGCGGCGGCATCGGTAGTATCCCGGCCCTTTGCATCGTAGCCCCAGCCCAGCGGAATCGGCCTGCCTTCAGCCGCTGCCTGCTTGATGGTTACCAGCGCGACCTGGCTCGTCGCCATGTCGGCGATAACCGCTTCGCCACCACTGCGTGGCACTGCAAACGCCATCGGATTAGTGCCGAAAAAAGGACTCGCACCCGGCGCCGGCGCAACCGCCGAGGGTGAATTCGCGAAACCGATACCGATCAGGCCGGCGCCGGCCAGGCGCTGTACAAACCAGCCCACCACCCCTGCCGAATAGGAATCGATGATCGACAGCGCCGCGATACCCTGGCTTCTGGCGAGCGCGTAAAAGTCTGCTTCAGCCTCGGCAAAGGCCGCATGGGCAAATCCACTATCGGCCTCTGCGCGCAGCACCGCGGCTGCGATTTGCGTATGCCGTGGCGCGGCGTCACGATTTAGCTTACCGACCTGCAGGTGTCCGCAATAAAGCGGCAGGTAGCCGAGCCCGACGGTGCGAATACCGTCGGCTTCGGCATCCACGATCGATTGCACTGCCATATCGAGTTGCGCACCGTGCGCGCCACAACCGGCCAGGGCACGGCGCGCCAGGCTAGCCACGTCGGTAAGGGACAGGATTTTAACAGGCTCAGACATATTGTTTACCTCGGCAAAGGGTTAGCGATCGATAGCATCATTATGGGAAATGACGACGCTCCAACGCGTACTTTATAAGATTCCCGCTTACGCGGGAATGACAGGTCAGCCCGTCATCCCCAGTTCGCGTCCGTCGGCAATGACGCCAGCACTCGCGCACATTTATCCGCGCAGTTTTTCCAGTGTTTCTTGTGCGCCGCCGACAACGAAGCCGGCGTCGGTACCGGCGCAAATCAGGTGGTAGCCCTTGCTGACATAGTCCTGTACCGATTCCGCCGTGGTACCGAAATAACCGAGCGATATATCACGCCGTTGACAGGCTCGACCGACCCGATCGATTGCCTCCATCACTTCCGGATGATCCACCTGACCCATCAGGCCCATGCTGGCGGACAGATCATAAGGACCGATGAAAACCGCGTCGATACCGTCCACCTCGACAATCTCGTCGATATTGTTGACCGCGTCGATGTGTTCGGCCTGAATGATGACAGCAATACTGACGTTGGCGGTTTTCATGTAATCGGTAAAATTACGCCCGTAACCCTGGGCGCGCGCGAGACCGACACCGCGAATACCCTGCGGCGGATACTTGCAACAGGCGACGACATGGCGGGCCTCATCGGCAGTGTTCACCTGCGGCGCGATGATGCCATCGGCGCCGATATCGAGGATTTTCTTGATTTCGCGCTCACTGTTGGTGGCGACACGAATGATGGCGGCACTGCGCCCGGCCACAGCCTGCAACATACGCTGCCAGTCCAGGGTCGACAGGTTACCGTGTTCACCATCCATGAACAGCCAGTCGTATCCACAACTCGAGATCATTTCGGCGATTTCCGGTGACGGCAGCGTCAACATGGTACCGAATAGCAAATCATTCTGGCGTAATCGTTGCGTGAAATTCATAAGCTCACCTGTAACTAAAAAAAGAAACCATCAGCTGCCGATACCGCGCGCCATCAACGAAGCGCAGAACAGGATGCCGGAGATTAACACCAGCTCCCAGTGCAGCGCGCGCCGCAGGCTTTTCACCTGTTCGATACTCAACACGGGAGCGACTCCCTGATCGAGGTCGTGTTTCCAGCGTGCAAAGGTGATCGTCGGGTAAATCGAGATCAACGCTGCCAGCACGAACAGCCCAATCTTGATCTGGAAAAACAGGTTATCGGCGTAAAACTCACCGCCTTTTTCGAAATAAATCACCCGCAGTGTTCCAAACAACAACAATAATCCCGCGAACAGGCCGGCGATGCGGTCGGCACGGCGAATGCGCCTGCCGATCTCGACACTCATCGATTCGGAGATCAGCGTCAATTCCAGCACCATCGCGGCAGTGAGCGCAAAAAAAGCAAGAAAATGCCCGAAGGCGACGAGCGCGCCGGCCAGCATTAGTGCCCCTGCCAGGTGATATTGTCGTGTTCAGCGCTCCCCTGGTGCCCCGCAATGGCGCTGCAACGCGTATCAATGAAGCAACCACAGCCGACCCCGCGAGCGCAGCGAGTGCTTTGAATCCTGGCTGCGAACTGCGCCTTGCAGCGAAACATCAGGGGAGCGCCCTTTGGGTGAGATTGTGCGCGCCCATGGACTGCGTTGTACCGCCTGGAAAGGTCACTAGGGGGAAATGCGCTGCATGATCCAACCGTCACCTGCCGGCTGGTAGACGATGCGATCATGCAGGCGATTATCCTGCCCCTGCCAGAACTCGAAATAGTCGGGCACGAGCCGATAACCGAGCCATGCCGGTGGTCGTGGTACGTCACCATCGGGATAGGCCGCGCGCAGGCGCAAAACCTCGCTTTCAAGGCTGGAGCGCCCCTCGATCACGGCTGACTGCTGCGATGCCGCGGCACTGAAACGGCTACCCTCCGGGCGCATCATGAAATACTGGTCGGCCTCCTCGGCGGGCAGACTGGCCACCGCGCCATGCACGCGCACCTGGCGGCTGAGATCACGCCAGTGAAATAACAGGGCAGCCAACGGGTTGGCTTCCAGTTCTCGCCCCTTCTGGCTGCGCGAATCGGTGTACCAGCAAAATCCATCGTCATCGAAATGCTTGAGCAACACGATACGCGCCGACGGCCTGGCATCGATACTGGCTGTTGCCAGCGTCATCGCGGTCGCGTCGAGCAGTTCGAGATCGCGCGCGCGTTGCAACCAGCGCCCAAATTGTACAAAGGGGTCCGGGTCCATCTCCTTGCGGGTGAGGCCATGCGACTCGTACTCGCGGCGCACATCGGTTAAATCCATTTCAGTTGCCATCAGAATACCCGGTCGAAGAGGGCTTGCATCGCTGCCCAGGATTTGGCATCCGCCTGTTGCTGATAACCGAGATCAAGACCATACTTCTCGGCATTCACACTCGCCTGTGGATTGCTGAAACCGTGCCTGGCATCGGCCAGCAACAACACTTCAAAATCGGCTTTGGCCTGTGTCATTTCCTGCTTGAAGCTTTCCAGGTCAGCCATCGACACCATGGAATCGGCGGCGCCGTGACACACCAGTATGGTGGGCTTGATGCTGCCGGGCTCGGCCTGATGAAACGATCCCAGTGCGCCATGAAAACTAGCGACCGCTGACAGTGGCAGACCGATACGTGCCATGTGCAGGACCATCGCGCCGCCAAAACAATAACCGATGGCGGCGGTTCGCTCGGCATCGACTCCGACCTGGTTCTGCAGTAGCTGGTATCCTGCCTTGAGTGCTGCAGTACCCGTTTCCATATCGTCTAAAACCCCGTTCATCAGGCTTGCGGCCTCATCGGGGGTTTCGGCCACGCGTCCGCCGCCAAACATGTCGATGGCAAGCGCAACGTAGCCAAGCTCGGCCAGCATATGCGCGCGCTGCACAATGTAATCGTTCAATCCCCACCATTCGTGCACGATGATGATTCCGGGGCGCGTCGCGCTGATTTCATTGTCATAGGCCAGGTATCCCTGATGACTGGCATCGCCGACCTGGTATTCAATTCGATTCGTCAAAATATTCATGCGCGTCACCTCGCTGCGGGCTGGGGATCGAAATTCTACCGCGTAATACTGTTAACAGGTAGCGTTGTCATTTAACATTAACCCATGGATA
>Ga0316187_10000764_pt1 | contig 26287 bp, 21 predicted proteins | sample CroRivburrow1_MG_FD_204927 | JGI IMG/M metagenome (GOLD analysis project Ga0316187, IMG submission 204927) | Coastal sediment microbial communities from Maine, United States - Cross River worm burrow 1 | ecosystem: Environmental > Aquatic > Marine > Coastal > Sediment | place: USA: Maine...
ACTGAAGAGCCGGATGTGGGAAATCCACAAGTCCGGTTCTGTGAGGGGCATTGAAGTTTCTCACATGTTTATTTTAATAATATGGAGAAATCATATTATGTCTACTCGACAATTCAAAAATTGCAGTCACTTTTTCAACGGATTCTATTTTGTTTGCCGCTAACTTCCGCGCGGCTATTTCTAATAGCCGCTGAGTGCTTGAAAAAAATGAACAAGGTTCAGTTGCGAAAGCAATGTATGTATTGAATTAAAAAAACTGAATTCATAAACTCCGTGTTCATTTATTGCATTCATTCTGGAGGACAAAAGATGGCAGATGTAAAAATATGGCATAATCCCAGGTGTTCCAAAAGTCGGTTAGGAGTGGCCTGGCTCGAAGAAAAAGGTTCAGATGTTGAAGTTTTTGAATATTTAAAAGATGGTTTTCAGGCGTCTGTCCTGGCCAGCCTGATTGAGAATAGCGAGCAACCGTTGTCAGCATTTATTCGAAAAAATGAGCGCGAGTATAAAGAGTTGCAGCTCTCTGAAAAAAATCTCACACCGAAGTCTTTTGCTGAAATTGCAGTGAAACATCCCAACTTGCTTGAACGACCAATTGTTGAAAAAATGGGAAAGGCTGTCGTAGCCCGGCCAACTGAAAAAATTGATGACCTTTTCTAAGGCTAATTTGCGTCTGGCGCTGCATGAGACAAAGAAAACCATTCTAATCGGCGCGCCAATTGTAGCGGCGCAAATGATTCAAATGTCCATGTCATTTACTGACACGACAATGGCAGGAAACCTGAGCGCAAAGGATCTGGCCGCAGTGGCGGTGGGCGCCAGCCTGTATGGCCCGGCGCTTTTGTTCTGTATGGGCGTGCTAATGGGCGTTAGTCCGGTTGTGGCGCACCTGCACGGAGAGGGAAAAACAAAAGAAGTCGGGCGCAATGTCTGGTCTGCTTTGTGGTTGAGCCAATTACTTGCGCTGCCCTCTTTCTTTCTGATTCGCAATATGGAATTTGTGATGAAGTTCTTTGAAATTGATGCGGAACTCATTCCACTGGCGCAAGGATACCTGGATGCTTTATCGTGGGGCATATTTGCAGCTCTCGCTTATTTCGGCCTCCGCTTTTTTCTGGAGGGTTTGCACATTACAAAACCGGCAATGTTTTTTTCCCTCATCGGACTTGCCTTTAATATTGTCGGTAATTATGTCTTTATGTTTGGCAAATTAGGCTTTCCCGCCATGGGCGCGGTTGGAACCGGCTGGGCCAGCGCGTTAGTGCATTGGGTCATGTTAATCTGTATTGTCCTTTTTACTTTTCGAAAGTCGATCGATTCAAAATACCAAATTCTCAAAAATATTCACCTGCCAAACCCAAAACATCAACGTGAATTGGTGGGAATCGGTTTGCCCAACGGCCTGAGCATTGGCATTGAAGTTTCAATGTTTGCAATTGTCGCCTTAATCATTGGTTCTGTTGGCGTTAAAACGGTCGCGGCGCATCAGATTACCATCAATTTTGCCTCATTTACTTTTATGATTCCGATGGGACTTTCTTTTGCAACCACAGCCCGCGTTGGTTACGCCGCCGGACAAAATGATCTGCGCAAGGCGAGACTGATCGGGTATATCGGCCTTGGACTTTCGACGCTTATTATGAGCGTATCTGCGGTTGTGATGATCAATTGGCCCGGAGCCATTGCCAGGATTTACACCAACGATGTCGATGTGATCGCATTATCCACTTCGCTGTTTATTTATGCGGGATTTTTTCAGATTTCCGACGGTTTGCAAGTCGGCGGTTTTGGTGCATTGCGCGGGCTCAAAGACACCAAAATTCCAATGTTGGTGAACATTTTCTCATATTGGCTGGTGGGGCTGCCGTCCGGCTATTGGTTTGGGGTTCGCAAGGGGCTTGGCGCCCAGGGTTTATGGATAGGCCTTATCGCCGGGCTTTCGGTGGCTGCGGTTTTACACAATTGGCGATTTTATATTCTCAGCGGAAAACGTTAATGACAACGCATTTCGCTTACGTACATGCGGGTTTCGTAGAGGAAAGAAATCCGCTGGTCTTCTTCAAATTTATTGAAAAGGCGAACTAATTCTATGATCATTTTTTCATAACCTGGCTGTCCGGCTTTGGGAACATAAGACGATGAAAGCATACGTCCCTTCAGGCTGGTGAGGTCAAACGTTTGTCGGTTTGGAAAAATATGTAATTTTACTGGCGACCGCGTGAATTCCGATATGGTTTCAGTGGTGATATTACGATGCCGGGAAATTGCATAAGTCGCGGCGTATTGTTGCAAAAGCTTTTCATATTCGGTCAAAAATGGCGTATCTGTTCGGCGTGAATTCCATATAAAAACAACCCGGCCTGACGGTTTGATTATTCGACAAAATTCCTGTTGCGCTTTTTGCATGTCAAACCAATGGAAAGCCTGTCCGGCAACGACATAATCGTAATAATCGGGAGCCAACGTTGTTGTTTCGGCAGAACCGTCAACACTATAAAAGCCCTTATTTTGCATCAATTCCAGTTCCGCCGCGCGTCTCATTTCCGCATTAGGCTCAACACACCACACCGAATTTCCAGTGGTCAAAAATAGCCTGGATAGCAATCCTGTTCCCGAACCAATGTCAGCCACCAATTTCTTTTTCGATAAACCGTATTCGCTGCTGAGTAAGTCAATGATTTCCGTCGGATATGCGGGTCGGTATTTTAAATAATCTGCAACTCGATTTGAAAAAAGTTGTTTTGTTTCCATATCTGATAGAATAGCAATAAAGTTGTCTGATTTCCATTCATTTGTGAGTGAATACAAAAAAGCGTTTAAAACGCAGGTCAATTCCTGATAAAAAAAGTATCGGGGGGAAGATGCGTCTGCATTCCGGCAGCAAAATTTTCAGATTGCTTATTTGAAAACCATCGGTTATTTTGCATCCGAAATTACCTGCTAATCATCCTGTAACTGTTACTATCAAATGAATTTTACCGAACGCCTGCGTCATGTCATCAAAGAACAAAACAGCTTGCTTTGTATTGGCCTTGATCCTGACATGAGCCGTCTTCCCAAAATCTTTTCGTCAAAAAAAGATCCTCTTTACTCTTTTTGTCAGGAAATTATAGAAGCAACCGAGCATTTTGCCGCCGCTTACAAGCTTAATTTTGCTTTCTTTGAAGCTGAAGGATTGGACGGCTGGCGATCGCTGGAAAAACTCGCCGCTGAAATGCCTGACAATGTCATCTCTATAGCCGACGCCAAGCGGGCGGACATTGGCAATAGCTCACAGAAATATGCCGAGGCAATTCTGCAAAACCTTGACTTTGATTGTGTGACAGTCAATCCGTATATGGGGCGCGACTCTGTTGCGCCTTTTTTACAATGGTCAGAAAAAGGCGTATTTGCCCTTTGCGTGACCTCAAATCCGGGTTCAAAAGATTTTCAACGCCTGCCACTTGAAAACGGCGAGCCATTATATGAAAAAATAATTGATAACTTTCACGAGTGGAATGAGAATAAAAATCTGGGGCTTGTAGTAGGAGCGACTCATACGGAAGAATTGGCTAGTGTCAGAAAATTTGCGCAGGAACTTCCATTTCTCATTCCTGGCGTAGGCGCGCAAGGCGGCAGCCTGCAAGGCGCTGTTCAAAACAGTGTGGACGCTGTTGGCGGTTTCAGTTTGATCAATGCCAGCCGAAGTATTATCTATAAAAGCAGCGGCTCCGATTTCGCGCAAGCCGCTGGTGAAGAAGCAAGAGCGCTTCATCAACAAATGATCCAAATTCGAGGCAAACTTTAGCATGACGAAAGATGAAATTTTACAAATTTTCAAAGACACAAACGCGCTTTTGAACGGCCATTTTATTCTTACATCAGGTCTGCACAGCGCACAATATTTTCAATGCGCGCAAGTTTTGAAACATCCTGCTCTTGCCGAGAAATTGTGCCGTGAAATGGCTGAGCCGTTTCGGGAGATAGAGATCGACCTGGTGATTGCGCCAGCCGTTGGCGGAATTGTTGTTTCGCATGAGGTTGCCCGCGCTCTCGGTCTTCCGGCATTGTTCGCCGAGCGCCAGAACGGAAAAATGGCTTTGCGCAGAAATTTTGAATTGGCTCCAAATCAAAAAGCGCTGATCGTTGAAGATGTTATTACAACCGGCGGTTCGGTGAAAGAAGTTATTGAACTTGTCAAGCGCCTGGGCGCTGAGCCGGTGGGCGTTGGCAGCATTGTTGATCGCAGCGGTGGCAAGGCTGACTTTGGCGTTCCGTTTCATCCATTAACATCTTTGCAAATAGAAACTTACCAAGCAGACGACCCATACCTGAAAAAACTGGAACCGGCGGTTAAGCCGGGCAGTCGGAGTCTATAATTATGGTTACGGTTCGCGTTCCCGCGTCAACCTCTAATCTGGGTTCAGGCTTTGATACATTTGGTTTGGCTTTAAAGTTTTATCTTACTGTAAAGGCGGATTTTTCGAAAACCGCGCCAATCATTCAATATAAAGGGGGCGACTTGAATAGCATCAGTATTGACGACACGAATCTTGTCTCCCGTTCTGCTAAAACCCTGTTTACGAAAATTGGTCGGGAGCCCGTTCCGCTTGATATGACTATCAATAATCCAATTCCGCTTGCCCGGGGTCTGGGCAGCAGTGGCGCCGCAACCATTGCCGGTCTTGTTGCGGCCAATGAACTACTCGGCAGGCCGCTTTCAGGCAATGATTTATTGCAAACAGCCACAGATGTTGAAGGTCATCCTGAGAATGTCAGCGCTTCTTTTCTCGGCGGTTTAACCATTAGTTGTCTGCGCGGAACAGAGAACATCACCCGAAAAATAGAAATTGAGCATGGCTTGAAAGCAGTATTGGCAATTCCTGACGCGTCTGTTTCCACTTATCAGGCGCGCAAAGTTCTGCCGGCAAAAATTTCCCATCAGGAAGCTGTGTTTAATGTGCAACGCAGCGCGCTTTTGAGTTATGCATTTCTCAAAGGAGATTTCTCCATTATGCGGGAAGCGATGCTTGACAAGTTGCATCAACCGTATCGTAAAAAACTGGTTCCCGACTACGATTTATATGAAAAGACCGGATACGAAGCGGGCGCCCTCGGTGTTTTTATTAGCGGTTCCGGATCGACGATAATTGCTTTCACACAAGAAAGTAGCCTGCAAATTGAAAAGATCTGGCAGGAAGTTGCGCTGACCACGAAAATACCTGCCAGAATAATGCCGCTGGAGATTAGCAATGGCGGGGTTAAAGTATATAAAAATGATACAGCTTCAGGGATTAGCGGAACTCAAAATTAGGCGAGTCGCCTACCCTGTCATTTTTTGAGGCTTTGACGTTTCAGAGCATTCCATGAAAATTTTCATTCTAACATTTGGCACACGGGGAGATGTGCATTTGCCTTACATTGCTTTGGGCAAAGGCCTTCGCGCAAATGGACATCAGGTAATGGTGTGCATCTGTGGCAGGTTCAAGCTCTTTATCGATGAACACGGTTTGAAGACGGCGTTTCCACCGCTGTGTAAATAATCGAAAAAATTAAACAGCAAGCCGATGTACAAAATACAATGATTTGAAAAAATTGTTTTCATGTGTCGGAATAGGCTTGTCGTGTTGGGAAAAAGAACAGCCGGGTTGTCGAATGATAAACCCGGCCTTCATTAATGAGTCTGTTGATTTAATAGCATTTCGAACAAATCACAGTACTTAACTTCAATATCTACGTTGCTAAAATTCTTAAAAATGGACTTAATCAACAGAGTCATTAATGTTATTGGAACGGTGTAATTTGGTTTGATTTAAAACAGCGTTATGTCCGTATTACGATTTGTGCTGCATCTGTTTCCAATTAGGCTCATTATGAACGACAGGCAATTTTGTTAGGCGCAGACACTGGCTATTATAGTGAAGACCACATTTTGACCAGCCCCACATACTGATTAATTATCTCATCAACCCTTTTTTCTGAATCGGCTTCAGCAATAACGTGACAGAATTCTTTGTCTCTATCAGGAAGAACAAGCGCCCAGGCGTCATCCAATAATACCTTTACGCCATCGATCATGATTCTGGGTTTGTTTGCTGTATAGGTTGTAAGTTTGCGCATCACTTCGCCTTTCATGTCCCAGGAACATGGCGCCGTTGTTTGTTTGTAATGCCGCATGGCAATTTCATCATGCAGGCGCGCCAGACTTAAATTGTCTTTTGCGACATATTCCATAACTTTGATCAAAGTGTACATTGCGTCGTAAGCAAAGTGAAAGTTGGAAAAGATAAATCCGCCCCTTGCGGTTAATACAAAGCCAACGTCTTCGTCTTCCGTTGCTTTAATGATTGCGCTGCTGTCATAAGCGGTTTTCACGACCGCGCACCCTTTTTTACGAGCGACTGCCTCCACCTGCGCCGGGGCTGAAACCGGCATGGCGATTTTTACTTTTGGGGCGACATCTAACACCAGGCGGGTGACAAAAATAGAAAATCGGTCATCACTAATAATTCTTCCCTGGTCGTCAACTGCCCGGATGCGCTCGGCGCCTTTGTCAAACATAAAGCCTGCATGCGCTCCGGTGGATTTTACTATTTTTGCCAACGACTTCAACGCCCGCTCAATATCACGCGGTGTCTGGTGGAATTTTCGGGGATCAGGATTTGCATTCAAGGCCAACACGTCGCAATGCAGGTTGCTCAAAATGGAAGGAAATACCTGAAGCGCGGCGCCGTAGGAATAGTCGACAACAATTCGAAAATCGCCCTTGTCAAAAGCCGCCACATCGACGTGCTCAATAAAGTATTGCTCATAAGATTCAACGGCGCGGACAGGATAAGATATTTTGCCAATTTCATCAATTCCAACGCGTGGGAAATCCTCCCTGAAATAAATCCGTTCAATCGCTTTGGTCGCGCCGCTGGTTAAATCGCGGCCGTTGCCATCAAAAAAAAGTATTTCGACCAAATTGCTGTCTTTTGCTGATCGGCGAATATATAAACCGCCTTTCTCAGGGCCTGAACGGAGCATAAAGCGAACAATTGGCAAGGGCATGACTTGTATGGTGCTGATATTAACGCCTGAAGACATCAAGCCCGCAATTAAAGAACGATAGATCATTCTGGCAACCGAAGAGGCGTCGCGACTCATTAATACCTTGCAGTCGCCGCCTAACCATGCGCCGAATGCCGCGCCTAATTTAGCTGCAAACTCCGGCGTTATTTCCAGATTGGCCAGGCCGGCGACCCGGGAATCGATGAATAATTCGCGCCGCCACCGTTCAACCCATACAAGGCTGTTGTTGACTGTGGAAGAATCTTCAATTATTTTCGAGGGCCAAATTTTTACATTTGAATTGACATGACAATTTTTGCCAATTTGAATATTGTCGCTAATATAAACATCGTCTTCAATGTATGTATTAGCGCCGATTATGGAATTCAGCCCGATAACGGACTTCTTAATCTTACATCCCTGATGAACAACAGCGTTGTCCCAAAGAATAACATCGTTTAACTCTGCGTCCGCTTCAATTTTGCAATTGTTGCCAATCGTGCAGCCTTTTAGCCGAGCCTGTTGATGAACTGTGCAATTTTGACCAAGCAGACTACTGGTTTCTCTTTGATAATCGCCATTGATATTGAGTTTTATTTTTCCGTTCAATACATCTGTATGAACTTGCTGATAGATCTGTAGATCTCCAATATCCCGCCAATAATATTGTTCGGAATAACCGAAAATCGCCTTGTTCAGCTTTAAAAAACCCGGAAAAATATCTCGCGCAAAATAGCTTTCTTTCTGTTTTTCAATATAGTCAAACACTTCCGGTTCCAGGATATAGATTCCCGCATTTACCGTGTCGCTAAAAACCTGGCCTCCGGATGGTTTCTCCAGAAATCGAGTGATCCGCTCATTTTCATCTGTCAGCGCAACGCCAAATGGCGATGGATTTGAAACACTTGCCAGCGCGAGGGAGGCAATTCCCTTTTTTTTCGAATGAAATTGCCGGAATTTGTCAAGGTTCAGATCAGTTAACGCGTCTCCCGACAGAACAAAAAAATTTTCATTTAGCAGGTGTTGAGCTTGCTTGACCGCGCCTGCGGTTCCATAGTCTTCAGCAGCGAGGATATAGGTGATATTTACACCAAATGAACTGCCGTCCCCAAAATAGTTGGTAAAACGTTCGGGTAGATAATAGAGCAAGCAGATGACTTCGGTGCAATTGTAAGATGTAAGCAAGTTCAGGGTATGTTCGAGGAGTGGGCGGTTCATCACCGGCACCATCGGTTTGGGAGTCTCGCAGGTCAATGGCCGTAAGCGGGTTCCGAATCCTCCTGCCAAAATTACAGCTTTCACAGTTTAGAGTGATGTTCCCTTCGGATAGACCTGAGCGTTTTGGTGATTTATTGGTTCAAGCACGGCTATTTTTTATGGTGGAGCCTTCAGGAATTTGCAAAGAGTGATAGTCTGCTTCGGAGGTATAGTATCCAATAATTGAATTTTTACCAATAACAGCATTTGCCGGAATAACCGCGCGTTTGCCAACGACAATCAGACCGCTCCAAAGGTGACTTGGTTTTTCAATATTTGCTTTGTTTGGGTCGCCGTTGCCGAGCGTTGCATTTTCGGAAGTTATGACGTTTTTATCGATTATCGACTGCGAAACATTTGCGTTTTTTCCAATAATGCTATCATGCATAACCACGGACTTTGAGAGCGTTGCGCCTTCCTGAATAACCACACCGGGTGATAAAACAGAATCTTCAACAGTTCCCTTTATCACACATCCAGGAGATAAAATTGAGTTTTTCACACTCCCTCCGGGCGCTATAAAAGCCGGGGGGCGATCTCCAAGTCGGCCAACTTCTTCCACCCGTGTTCGGATACGCCACGCGTCAAGATCGAGTCCGGAATCAACTTGTAACAGATCCATGTTCGCTTCCCAGTAGGCTTTTATTGTGCCTACATCCCGCCAATAACCCTCAAAAGGATAGCAGAAAACATTATCATTCTCAATTGCGGAAGGGATGATATTTTTGCCAAAGTCATGCTCCGGCTGCGATTGCAGAGCGTCTAACAAATATTCAGTTTCAAATACATAAATACCCATTGAGGCCAAATTGCTTTTGGCTTTTTCCGGTTTTTCCTCCCAGTCAATAATTCGACCTTCTTGATCGACGTTTGCAATTCCAAACTGATTGGTTTCTTCCCATGGCACGGGCATCATTCCTATGGTCAGGTCGGCTTCGTTCTTTTTGTGGAAACCGATCATCTCGGCATAATCCATTTTGTAGATATGATCACCTGACAAAATCATTACGCGATCAGCCTTGTTTGAGCGAATGAAATCCATGTTTTGTCTCACGGCGTCTGCTGTGCCTTTATACCAGTCTGAGTCTTGTTGACCGGTTCGCGGCGGTAAGATTTTCGCGCCACGAGTGCGTCCTAACAGATCCCACGGTTCTCCGTTGCCAATATGATCCATTAAGGATAGTGGCTTATATTGAGTGAGCACACCAATAATATTCAGGCCTGAGTTCATCGCATTGCTCAAAGTGAAGTCGATAATGCGATGTCGTCCGCCAAATGGCACTGCTGGTTTTGCGCGCGCTGCGCCGAGAATGTTCAGGCGACTTCCAACGCCGCCGGCTAATAGCATAACCAGGGTTGAGTTCATTCTATCACGGTTCCTGATTTGTATTTTTTTTGTTTGAAATCAGTTGTTTTCAAACTGGGTGAAATACTGCAGTTTGAACCAATAATTGTATTCTGCGGCACGACTGTCCCTTTGCCAATCACAGAAATGCCTGAGGTTAGCTGGCTTGAGGAATCCTGCTTGGTAGTTTTTGAATTATTGCTGCCAATGACTGAGTTTTTTTCGACTACAACATCAAAATCCGCAACGGTTTTTGTGATGCAGGCATTCTCACAGATCACAGAATCATAAAAGATAATAGAGTCTTTTATGTATGCTCCCTCGCCAACTTTTACACCCGGAAAAAGGATGCTGTTTTCAATTTTTCCTGCAATATCACAGCCATTATAAACAAATGAATTGTTGAGTTCTGCGGTGGATCTTATGCGAGCCGGCGCTCTGTCCCTCAATTTGTCATGATCCAGGTTGGTGCGGATATTCCACTTTTCCAAATCAATTGGGCTGTCAGGCTTCAACAAGTCCATGCTCGTTTGCCAGTACTCTTCTATCGTGCGTGTATATCCCCAATAGTCATGAAATTTGTAGCCGCAAACTTTGTGTTTCTTCAACATTGCCGGAATAATATCGCGGCCAAATTCGTGTGAGTTTTCCCCGCTGTTTTCTTCAAGAGCTCGGTAAAGGGCTTCCGGTTTAAACATGTAGATTGTCAGGCTTGCCCAGGGCTGTTGTTCCCTCTCAGGTTTTTCCAGATACGATTTTAGAACACCGCCATATCCATGCATTTCGTCGCCAATATCGGCAACGCCAAACCGGTTGCTTTGCGCAGGGTCGATAGCGCCAAAGGCAACGGTCAAATCTGCATCCATGTCATAATGAAAAGTTGCCATGGAAGCATAATCCATTTTATAAATGTGATCGCCGGATAAGATTAAGACAAGTTCGGGATTTTTTTCTTTGATGAATTCAATGTTTTGGTAGATGGCATTGGCTGTGCCGCTATACCAATCTCCACCAAGGTGCTTTGTTGAAGGGAGCAGCATTGTAGCGCCGCGATCACGCCCGACAAAATCCCACCAAGAGCCAACGCCGATATGATTAACCAGCGCGAGCGAACGATATTGACTGACGACTCCGATTTTTTCAATCCCGGAGTTCATTAAATTGCTTAAACAGAAATCGATAACCCGATACATTCCGCCAAACGGAACAGCTGACTTTGGACGCGATAAGGTTAATAAATTTAACTCATCGACCCTGCCGCCCGCCAACACCAATGCTAGACAATTTTTCATTTTGATTTCCCGAATTTTATTTCGAGTAGCCTGCCGACACCAAAAAACGCGACTCCAATCAATGCTATTTTCAGTTCGGATGCTAGGTCATCGTGTGAAATGCCAATAAAAACACCGATTAAAACCTGAGCGAGTCCGATTATTTCCAGTATTTTGGCAAAATACCACATTCTGCGATAGTTTTATTTTAGGTAAATGATGGCAATTGAATAAACGTACAGGAATACTGCCGAGCGAATAAAGCTGCTGATGATAATAAGAAATAGGTCTGTTACAATCAAGTCAAATGTAGTTTAAACCTTGTGTGCAACTGGAGCCATCAGGGCGCCCGGAAGCGCCCTTTATATTGTCGGCTAATTTAATTCCAGTAAAATGTCTAACGCCTCAGGAACCGGCTCTGCGTCGGAGGCCGCCAGCGCATCTTCAACATAAGCCACTCTGCGCATTCCGAGCAAAACACAATGCACCCCGGAAACAGAAGACAACACTCGCAATGCCTGCTGGGAAAGTGTTTCGAGCGACCAAAGATAGCCGCTAAGGCTTTTTAATTTTCCTGAAAGCTTTACACTGCGTTCTTGCGCGCCATTTTCATATTTTCTCGAAATTGTATCAAATAAGGTAAAAGCAGCGTCTGTATATTGTTTTGCCCATTTTTGCCATTCTTTGTTTTCCTTCACACCGTCATTCAAATATCCGATTGAATTCATCGTCTGAGGCAGGATCAGGTTTTGATAAACATGATCCCAATGTTCCCAATCTTTAAAGAAAGTCAGCGCGCTATTCAGTTGAGTTGACAAAGAAAATAGCTTTTCGAGCGTTTCTTTGGGAAGGTCTGTGTTTAGTTCTTCGATAAACTTGTCGCGATATTGCTTTTCAAAACGTTGCAAGGTTGTCAGTTTTTTATGGAAAGTCTCGGTTATTTCTTTAGCGTCTGTGGTGCGAAAATTCGCCAGGCGCACCAAATCATCTCCATACATTGCATTTAATGGACGGTTTGTCAAGGTTCCTAAATTATGCTCTTTTGCCAACTCAAGCAGTGTTTTGGAATTCCCCATTTGATTTTTTTCTACCGCTGCTTCATTCTCAAACAAATTAAGTGGAAATTCGATAATCTGAAAATAATTATCCGCTGAAATTTCATGCGCAATTTCAAGGAGGCGTTCCAACGAAGTGAAACCCGCTTGAACCGACGGCTTGCCAAAGGTATTGGAAGAGACGCCATAGGAGCGAATTTTACCTTCGCCGACTTTTTCTTCCATCCATTCGAATGCCTTCTTTATGCGATGATAGTATTCATTTCGCAATTCTTCGAGAGCATTTTTATTGCGTTTTTCACCATCGAGCAAAAAGTACTCAGGATTATGCAGCAGATAAACATCCAGATGCGTCGTTTGCAAATTATCGAGACTATTGCTGAGTTGTATTTCCAGGAAATCAGGATGGATGCAATGCCAACAGTTGTCGAGATATTTTACCATTTCAGGAAACGGCGCGCCCTGTTTTTCATTCTCAGAGGCCATTTTTAAGTTGTGTCCCTGCAAATAGCCAACTTTTGACACGATCACAATATCATCTCTGGAAAGCTCGCCGCGCTCGTACATCTCCTGAGTCAAATTTCCAATGAGCATCTCACTGCCGCCGTTGGCATAGTTGCTCGATGTGTCGATTAGATTAACACCATTTAATAACGCATACCTTAAGGCAGTTGCATGCTCTACCGAATTGTGATAAATTCGATATCCGCCAAAACCAATACAGTTTACTTTCAGGCCGGTTTTGCCTAAAGTGTGTATTGCGTATTCCGGTATTTCTTTTTCTTTCAATTTTTCAAAATACCGCTCTGTCCCATTAATTGTGGCCATCATAGCTTCCTTATTCACATCACTCATTTTGATTTGGAAAGACCTTTCTTTTCCATTGCGTCAAACTTAGTAATTATTGAAGTTTCCGCAATACAAAAATTAGATATAAGTAAAAACCTTTTCGTGTTTTTGATAATCGACGGAATGTGACAAAAGTGAAATTATACTTGACTTTCCGGCAAAATAAATGTATCGAACAGATGTTTTTTTAGCGCTAAGTGGGTCTTTTATTCAAGATGTTTCGCCTTTTTACAAGCAGTGAAAGAAAAAAATGTCGATCCTTATTAATGATGGCGACTAAGTTGAAAAAAACATTGTGACAAAATTCCAAGTTCAATTTTTAATTTATCTCTGAGATAATCTATGAAAAAGAGTCAGAAAAAAGCGTCTTCGAGCGCCGTAAAATATGCTTTTAAAACCATTATCTGGCCGCGCAGGAAGTTACTGTTCTTCGGCCTCTTTTTGATTATTCTAAACAGACTTGCAGGCCTGGTTTTACCTGGAGCAAGCAAGTATTTGATGGACAATGTTATTAAAGATGGCAATGCGGAATTGTTGAAAATGATTTTAATTGCTGTCAGCGCCGCTCTTCTGGTGCAGGCTTCCACCTCCTTTTTTCTAACCAGATTGCTCAGTGTTGAAGCGCAGTATTTAATTTCAGAATTGCGCTCAAAAGTGCAACAGCACATCATCTATCTACCACTCCGTTTTTTCGACAATACCAAATCTGGCGAACTTGTCTCCAGAATCATGTCGGACGTGGAAGGCGTGCGCAATCTGGTCGGCACCGGATTAGTGCAGTTTATCGGCGGTGTTTTGACTGCGGTTATCTCGCTGATTCTACTATTGAGAATCAATGCCTGGATGACTTTATATACACTTGCGCCGTTGGCCATTTTTGGCTTTATAACACTGAAAGCATTCGGGTATATCCGTCCTATTTTTCGCGAACGCGGCCGAATTAACGCCGAGGTTACCGGCAGGTTGACCGAATCGTTGGGCGGCATTCGGGTCATCAAAGGCTTCAATGCCGAACGGCAGGAGATCAATGTTTTTGCAAAAGGGGTGGAACGCATTTTTGAGAATGTCAAAACATCTCTTACCACAACCAGCCTGGTCACAAGTTCAGCCACGCTGTTGCTTGGTCTGGCCAGCGTTGGTATTATGGGCATTGGCGGCAAATTTATTCTGGATGGTGAAATGACCATCGGTGATTTATTTGCTTTTACACTCTATCTTGGCTTTCTGGTCGCGCCTATTGTTCAAATGGGCAATATTGGCAGCCAAATTACAGAGGCGTTTGCCGGGCTTGATCGCACCGGAGAAATTTTATCTCAGGCGCAGGAAAATGAGGATCCGAATCGGACGGTTGAGTTGAAAAGCATGAAGGGCGATGTCTCGTTTAAAGATGTGACATTTGCTTATGACCAGGGAAACGATGTTCTGAAAAAAATTAATTTTGATGCGCCCTCAGGGTCGGTCATCGCGCTTGTCGGCACATCTGGTTCCGGAAAAACCACTATCGCCGGGCTAGCAGCTTCTTTTCTACAGCCAAAGTCCGGCTTGATCACAATTGATGGGCACGACATGCAAACTGTAAACCTGGATGATCTCCGTTCCCGGCTTGGCGTAGTTTTACAAGATGATTTTCTTTATGAAGGCACGATTCGCGACAACATTTTGTTTCCGCGCCCAGACGCCTCTGAAGAAGATTTGCAAAAGGCCGTTGAAGCGGCGCATGTCAATGAATTTACCGACCGGTTTGAGGATGGACTTGAAACGCTTATCGGAGAACGCGGCGTCAAGCTTAGCGGCGGACAGCGTCAGCGGGTGGCCATTGCCAGAGCTCTGCTCGCAAACCCGAAAATCCTGATTCTTGACGAGGCGACCTCGAACCTTGACACGGAAAGCGAACTTTTTATTCAGCAAAGCCTGAAAGAATTGATGAAAGGGCGCACAACTTTTGTAATCGCGCATCGCTTGAGCACCATTCGGCAAGCCAATCAGATTTTGGTAATTGAAAATGGCGAGATTGTTGAAAGCGGCGCGCATGATGAGCTCATCAAAAAAGAGGGTCGATATTTTCAACTTTACACCTATCAGGCCAGAATATAGGGTCTGATTTAAATTGCGCGTCGAATTGGCTTTCAGACCAATCCGACGCGCAGAGCAAAACCTTTACCATTCTCCGTTTTGCCAGGGAATGAAAAGGCGATTTATTTTCTGAACACAATTTTAGAACCGTACAACTTTAATCAGCGCGAATTAAAAAACAAGGAGGAGCCATGCCATCATTTGACATTGTTTCCGAAGTGAATATGCACGAAGTAACCAATGCAGTTGATCAAGCCAATCGTGAAGTGTCGACGCGTTTTGATTTCAAAGGAACCGACGCCCGGTTTGAGTTAAGTGAGAATGAAATTATGCTGCATGGAGAGAGTGAATTTCATATAAAACAGATGCTTGACGTTCTTTATGGAAAGATGACGAAACGCAGCATTGATTTGAAGTCATTGGAACTTGGCGTCTTGGAAGAGGCCGGTAAGAATACTCGCCAAAAATTAACTGTAAAGCAGGGCGTTGAAACCGACATGGCCAAAAAGATAGTGAAGCTGATTAAGGAGAAGAAAATGAAAGTGCAGGCTGCGATCCAGGGAGCTCAGGTTCGTGTGACCGGCAAGAAACGCGATGATTTACAAGAGGTTATCGCTATGCTGAAAGAAGCCGATTTAAACATTCCGCTACAGTTTAACAATTATCGGGAATAAGCAGCGCCAGTAGCTCGCTCCTGAATCGCTTGCCACAGTCCAATTGCGATGGGCAAGGTGCTCATAACCGATTCTCATTTTTCAAACTGCCAAAAGTCTCCCGGATTGAATTTTTACCACTGTAAAATGGCAGACTGCCGGATACTGGAATTGATTTTCTTGTTTTGACTCTTTTCTTTGGCTCCACACCAGCTAAAAAGAGTCTTTCATCTGTTTCACTGCGTTGTGTAAATAGAGTTTTCTGTGAAACAGTACAGTTTGCTGTTGAATCAAGAAAAATACGCGCAAAAAACACTGATAAAGTGATAGCTCCCATGTTAAGGCGTTGTATTTTTTAATAAATTGTGTTAACTTTCCGGCCTCTTTAAGTAGAAAATAGATGGACGCAAAAAAGGTGTCCTGATCCCATTTTTTTAACAAATTTTAGAAAACCTTACCCCTAAAGCTCAGTGAGAATAATTATGAATTTAAGACTTGCTGCATCATTTTTATGATGCTGTTTCCTTTGCTTGCAACTACAACAGATCCCCTTGTCGGTCAAGAAATATCTTATCATACAAAGGAACATGAGATTACCTTAGCCGACACCGTGGTTGCCGCTCAGCTTTTCGAAATGGCTGAGTCGTTTGCCGTTGCAGCTCATTATGACAGCGCCCTGTTCCGGTATGAGCAGGCAATAGAAATATATGAAGGGCTAACTGCTGAATACGACCGCGAAAACTTATGGACAGCCTTGCTTACAAATTTTAACCAAAAAGGTTTATACTTGTGGCTTTCCGGCAAGCTGCCCGCCGCGCTTGTTTGCCTGGAAAAAGGTTTGACTAAAACGCAGAATAAACTGAGTGTTGACAATATTGTTGTCGCTATGAATTATTTACGGCAAGGCTCTGTATTAGTCCAAATTGGTGAATTTGAAAAGTCTTTAGACGCCTATCAAAAATCTCTGGCAATAGGCGTCAGGATATACGGCGATGAGCATTTCTATGCTGCTAAATGCTACTCTGGCCTGGGACTTGTCCATCAAATTTCAGGGAATTTGGATTTGGCGATGCACTATTTTGAACGGGCGATGAAAATAAACCTTACGCTAAACGATGGTAAAAATGTGCAGGCTGCGAGGGTGTATAATAATATGGGGCTTGTTTATGAGGACAGAGGTGATCTGGAGCGAGCGTTGGAGAATTATCAGAAATCATTGACGCTTTTACTGCAATTGCTTGATGAACGCGATCCTGATATCGCATTGGTGTACAATAACATTGGAGTCATTTTTATTGCAAAAGGCGATTATAGAAGAGCGCTTGAATTTTTGAATGAATCTCTGGCAAGAAATGTGAGGATTTTGGGATCTGAGCACCCCGAGGTCGCCAGAAATAATATGAATATTGCCAGTTGCTTTTACGGCATGCAAGATTATGATTCGGGAATAGACCACCTTAATAAAGCTTTGCTATGCTATCAAAAAAGTTTGGGAGAAAAAAATGAAAAAGTCGCTTTGGGTTCAGGTCAAAATAATATTACCAGGAAAATCTTGAACTATGAGTTCAGATGGAGTGGAAGGTGGCAAGTTTATTTCGATCAAATGCCTTAGATGTACTGACGGCCCATCCCAGTGACGATTTCGTGAAAAAAGGTCGAAACGGGGAGTCGGCAGGCAGATCTTTCGCGCAGGCCCGATTTCAGGATTACCGAAGTACTGAAAATAGTTTATCAAAGCGATGCAAAAACTTAACCGGATATTACTGGTTTTTATCCGAGTTTTCGACCTGCTTTGCCATTGGATTAAAACTATTCATTCGTTTCAATTTTTTGTCCATGTATGAAAAAGACAAGCCATTTTTTTTACTGATCCTCAGGAACTGACCCTCAGAAACTGATTCTCAGAAACTGATTCTCAGAAAGAAAACACGAATTATAAGAAAAAAGAGAAAAATCCGTGTCCATCAGTGTTAATCCGTGGCTAATAGTGATGCTCTTTCAGGATTTTTTGCTTAATACTTTCCCCTTTTGAATGCTTTTGGAATTATTGGCATAAGCAAAATAAAAACATTTTTTTGCCTATTCAAAAAATGCATCCTTCTTAAAGTCCCTAAGCACAAAATATTGTGCGAAACTTGCGTAATGAATTTAACGGAATGCATGTATAAATTTAATCAGCGCCTCACAGCAGAAGAGGCCGCTATAGACAACTCTTACCCGATATTTTCTGAACTTTGCGTTTCTTCTCTTGGGAAGCCAAGAGCAACTTTTTCATGAAAATGTTACAAGAAATGACGGACTGAAGAGTTCAATCAAGAAGGGAGCGTCAAATAAAATGAGATTAAGGAAGCCGTATGGAAACCTTTATTAAAGGTCTGCTAATTGGCCTTTCAGTATCCGCGCCGGTTGACCCTATTGGCTTTCTTTGCATTCAACGCACGCTGACACAAGGCATGAAGGTCGGACTGGCCACCGGACTCGGCGCGACATTTGCAGATTTTCTTTACGGTCTGGTCGCAGCTTTTGGCATGTCGAAAATCACCGTTTTTTTTATGTCAGAAGCAAAATGGTTCAGGTTGTTCGGCGGCGCATTTTTATTCTACCTGGGCGTTAAAATAATTTTCAAAAAAAAGACGTCGAATAGCTGCGTTGACAGCAACTTGCCCATGTGGCAGGCTTTTTTAACCACTTTTTTATTAATGATTTCCAACCCGCTAACCATTTTATTTTTTCTTTCCGTGTTTTCCGGTGTTTCGTCAGCCGAAACGTATTTTTCAAAAAAATATGCGCTTGTTCTGTCGTGTGGCGTTGGAATTGGCTCGGGTTTATGGTGGCTTGGTTTAAGCGCTTTTGTGGTTCGGTTTCGGGAAAAGCTGACGATTGCAAGGCTTCAAAAAATCAATATTATTGCAGGAGTTGTTTTTTGTGGTTTCGGGTTTTGGACTTTACAGCAGGTTATTCGTCTTCTGTGAAATTATTTCAAACTGCGCAGATAGGCCGTCATGTCCTCTATGTCCATATCATCTAATTGCAGGTTTCGCATAGGGGTGTCGGGAACTAAAATATCCGGCTGTTTAATGATGTTAAACAGGTAAGCGCCGCTCAGTTTATTGCCGACGCCAGTCAAATTCGGACCGATGTTTTTCCCTGTATCTGCAATGCGATGGCACCCGGAGCAACCATATTCCAGAATGAGCTCACCACCGGAATGAACCATTTCACTGTCCGCTTCAGACCAGTCGAATTCAGGCTCAATAAACATTGCAGATCTTTTTTTGCTCATCAGAAAAGCTGTTAGATTCATTGCTTCAGAGCTGGATAAATCAAAATCGGGCATGCGGGTCAGCGGACGTTTATCTTTGCCTTGCCAACGAATTCGGAATGGAGAGAGCAAGTAACTATTCAACCATTCTTTTTTGTATTTATTGCCGGAAAATTCAAGACCGGGGGGAATATTGCGCCCGGTTGAGCCTGCATCATGACATTCGCCGCATTTCAATTCAGAATAAATAATCTTTCCCACGTTGAGATCTGGTTGAAAAGCCAATGCAGGTTGCTTGTCAGAGCCGACTTCTTTTATTACGTCGCGATGAGTCGTCCCGCTGTCAAAAGCGCCCCATGCGGTCAAAATAAGAACAGATAGAATAACGACGCTGCCAGAAGTTTTGGCAAATGGTCTTTTTGATAGCTTGCGCTCGGGATTTTTGTCGAGGAATGGCAGCCCAATGAGTAATCCGATAAAAAGTGTCGGCAAAAATATCGCGCCGACAACTTCAAGTTTTCCGGGGAATAGTTTCAATAATTGAAATAAGCCGTAAAAATACCATTCCGGGCGTGGAATATAACTTGTGTTATTGGGGTCGGCTTTGGGTTCCAGCGGCGCGCCCGGATTATAAGCCAATAGAAAGACAATGGCAATAACCAGCAGAGCGGCAACGCTGTCCCGCGCCAATTGATTAGGAAAAAAATTGCTTGAAAATTCAACTTTTTCATCATTGCGCAACTGCGGCGGCGTTTCGCCCCAACGTCTGATTTGATAAAGATGAAATGCGACAATTCCGACCAGAAGCAAGGGCAGCGCGATTACGTGCAACGCGAAAAATCGGGACAAAGTTATGGTCGACATCTCGGCGCCGCCTTGTAAAACCTTCAGCAGTATGGCTCCGATAAATGGCGCCATATTGGCAATATTGACGCCGACCTTTGTAGCAAAGTAGGCTTTCATATCCCAGGGCAATAGATAACCGGTGAAGGCAAAGCCGAGAATAAGGGTCAACAAGCCGACGCCGGCAACCCATGTCCATTGACGAGGCGCTTTATAGGCGCCGGAAAAAAAGGTTCGCGCAATATGCAAAAAAAGCACAATAACCATTGCGCTTGCCGCAAAGTGATGGACGCCTCGCAGCAGACTTCCCATAATTACCTGCTCTTCAATGTATTTCACGCTTTCATAAGCTGTTGCTGCGCTTGCAGAGTAATAGAACGACAGTAAAATGCCCGTAACCAATTGCACAACGATTAAGGCCAGCAAGACAGAGCCAAACGTATGCAACCAACCGACACCCTTCGGCATGGGTTCGTTTAAAAAATTCTGCATGGCGGCGCGAACGCCTTTTTTATTTAGATCTGACATTTACTATTTAAGTCCAGGCTTGCTGGCGGGAAAGGAGAGCGCCGGAATTGACATCCGACGTCGCCCCTGATTTGGTATTTTGCTTAATTTCAGCCCTGTCGCTTGCCCGCCCGCTCCGATTTCAACACAAGAAAATGTGGTCATGCTTGCTTTTCTTCGGAACAGTCAGGTTTTACAAATTTGATCATTCTTTTTATACAGTTCGAGAGATTAACACGGTTAATTGATTTCCGTTTATTTTGACCGGAAGCTTTGTTAAGGGTTGCGGCGGCGGCCCTGAAATTACCTTGCCAACGCTATCGTAACGACCTTCATGGCAAGGGCAGACAAAACTATTTTCGTTGCTATTCCAGGCAACGTTGCAACCTGTATGCGTGCAAACCGCAGACAGCGCGACAAAGCCGCTTTCGGCTGCGTTGTCGCGTCGAATCCAGACAAATGCCTTTTTCTCTTTTTGTGTATAACCTGTTTGCGCAATATATTTAAACGCGGCCTTTTGGGGCGTTGACACCTTGAAATTGTCGGCCAAACCAACCTCAACCCAATCTGAAGTTTGTTTTTTGAAAATTGGCGTGAGCAGAAACCCCAGGCCTGGAATGGCAAGCAACCCGGCAATTAAGCCATTGCAGAGAAAAATGGCAGCCTTGAGAAAGGAGCGTCGCGAAGCTGTTGAATTGGTTGTCATTCGATATCCATTAAAGCCAATGGCGAGATAAAGTAGTGAGACATTCCTTTGCCGTCGCCATAGTCGGGGTTCAACTTATTTCCGCAAGGTCAAAAGGTAATCTACGATCATATTCAGATTTGCATCTGAAACTTTTCCTTCAAAGGCGGTCATTACTGATTCTGCGGAGAATTGCTGCGGATTTTTCAAATTGTTCATAAGCCAAATGCGATCGGCGTTCCTATCTGCAATGTTGGTTAAATCAGGGCCTACTTCTTTGCCTTCCCCGGCAATTTTATGACAACCATCGCATTTATTTTGATACGAGAGATAAGCGCCAGAACTTATGTTTTCCGGCAGACTTTGAATACGACTTTTGTCGGCTCCTGATTTAAATAGAAAAGCTTTCAAAGCCCAAATTTCTTTGTTCAATACACGTTTTTGCCTGCGGGCGCCTCGCGCATTTTCTAAAACGATTTTTGAGTTTTCAATTACATGCGCCTCAAACCAGGCGGGTTCGCGCATGCTTGCAACCGAGGTCAATTCGCCTTCTGCACCCGAACCAAGAGTATGACATACATTGCATTTTTTTTCACTAAACAGCTGGTATCCGGCAACTTTGCTTAAGGTTAGATCGCTCGTTTTTACAGCATTTTGGCCGACCAGAGCCGCAGCGCTGGCTATACCCCATAGAATAATTATTGACAATTGAATATATTTCATCTTTTCCTCCGATAATGTCGCGTCAGTTGAAAATTAAAACGATAATTTTAGATTGCGATAAATATTAAACCCAAGTCGAAGATCACCCTTGAGGAAGTCGAAATCAGCGCCGCTCATAGATTGATTGGTGGTTAAAGCCGAACTATTTGTCAGATAAACGTGGAAGAGATGTCCACTCGTTCTTTTTTCCAGGCCGACGGAAAATGCGTCGTTAAATACCACCGTCGCGTTTGAAGTTCGACGCCCCGTCGCCTCGGAATTGGCGGCGCCGGAAACAATTGGCGTCCCTTCAACAAAAAATGAAAAAGTATCTGTAATATTACACTTTACGCCAAAACCAATGGTTGTCAAAGGACTCTCGTTTTCCATGGCGGTATTGCCGTTTAGCAATGCTCCGGGAACCAATAGAACAGAAATTCTGTCCCAAAGTTGCATCGATACCGGGAACTGTGCGAATAGATGAATACGTTCCGAATTAAACCTGTTTACCTTGGCATTGTTTAATATTTTTTCACTAGTCCAATCAACGCCAAGGACAATTGCGGCTGATAGAGGAAAAGAACTATGGCGCCGTTCATTCATAAAGCGCCATTTTAGAGCCAACTCATAAGTGTCGCGTATTCCTGAACGCCCTAAATCAAAACTGAGATTTTTCACAATAGGGAATGCCAGTTGCAAAAACATAGCGGCGCCGTTGTCAAGCCCGAAAAAATCATCGAAGCCGCCGCGAATACTTCCCAACCAACGATGTGCAATTCGGTAGGAAAAAGAGCCGGGTTCTTGTGTTTGGGCAGTTGGCAGCGTTGCCAGAGAGAGACCGGAGAACGCCCGTCCTCCTTCATGGTTTCGTTGGTTGCTGTTGGCGTCGAGGGGAAGCGAAGCAATCCAATTTTTGATGATGGCTGTTTCTTCTGCGGGAAGGGGCTGCCCGCTCTTTGGCATGGGGGCTCCCTTAATGCTGATATCGCCCTCGATTTTCATCATTAAGTAACTGCGTATCGGGTCTTGCGGCTTGACCAATAAGCGTTTTTGTCCAAAGTCGGAGCTGGGCTTATTGACAAGATTTTTGAATGCGCGCCGTTCTGAAAGATCAAGCCCTTTTGGCGCAGATGATCCGAGATGACATCCGGAAAAAGCGCATTTCTCGTCAAAGATATCGAGCGCCTTGTCTGGTATAGCGGGTTGCGCCAATGACGTGGTCGCTCCGGCCGCGACAGTTATCAGAAGACAAGCTTTAATTATTGTTTGTTTCAAGTATTTACACATGGTCTCTCTCAAAGAAACGATTAAATTGCAGGCGGTTTGCGCCTGCCAGACAGACAACAATAGACTGTTTATTTCAGAATAGTTTTCACTGTTGTCATTCTAATTTGCAATTAAATTTTCATCAGAGTTTCATTTCAGATTAATATCCCTAAGCACAAAAATATTGTGCGCAACTTGAGCCGACACTGTCGGCGGTGGCTGCGCAGCTATATTTTATGTGACTTATAATTTCATCATCGCTCCCGGGCCGATTGGCAGTTCAAGCAATATCCAAATAACTAACAATACAGACCATGTCAGTAAAAATGAAAAAGTATAAGGTAGCATCGTTGCTACAACTGTTCCGATGCCCGCATTTTTGATATAGCGTTGTACAAAAGCGATGATTAAGGCGAAGTAGGTCATCATGGGGGCGATGATATTCGTTGTAGAATCACCAATTCGATAAGCCACTTGTGTGAATTCCGGTGTGTAACCGAGAAGCATAAACATCGGAATAAATACCGGAGCCATGATCGCCCATTTTGCCGAGGCGCTGCCGATAAACAGGTTGATAAAAGCCGCCACAATAATAAAGGTAAGGATCAATGGGATACCTTGAAAGTCAATTGATTTTAAAACGTCGGCGCCTTTGACCGCAATGATGAGTCCTAAATTAGTCCAAGAAAAATATGCGACAAACTGAGCGGCGAAAAATACAAGCACAATATACAGACCCAGCGTGCTCATTGCCTTGCCCATGCTTTCGGCAATTTCCGAATCCCCTTTCAAGGTTTTGGCGCCAATGCCATAGGCCACACCCACGACAAAAGAACTCAGAAAAATCATTGTCACTATTCCTTTCAGGAAAGGCGAATGTAAAATTCCACCTGTTGCAGGATCGCGTAAAACACCATCTGCGGGCAGCACCGTCCACAATAATAGACCACTAAATACTAAGGCTGCGGCGCCAGCGAACTTCAGACCGCGTTTTTCATCTTTTGACAAAGGCTCAATGGCAAGCGCCTTTTCTTCGCCTTCGTACTTGCCAAGTCTGGGTTCAACAATTTTCTCACTGACATAAGTTCCCACAATTGCGATAATAAATGTTGAGGCCGCCATAAAGTAGTAGTTACAGGCGGGGTTTACCTGATAGGCGATATCGATGATTTTAGCAGCTTCTTCAGAAATGCCTGATAGCAACGGATCTACTGTGCCAAGCAACAAGTTGGCGCTGTAGCCGCCGGAAACGCCAGCAAAGGCTGCGGCCAGCCCTGCGATAGGATGCCGCCCTACTGCAAGAAAAATAGTGGCGCCCAATGGCACCAGCAGCACATAACCAATTTCTGAGGCCGTATTTGACAGAATGCCTGCCAATACAATGGTAAACGTCAAAAGTCTTGGCGGAGCAGATAACACCATGAGCCTCAATGCCGCGCCGATAAGTCCGCTTCCTTCAGCCACACCAATTCCGAGCAGCGCGACCAAAACAGTGCCAAGCGGCGCAAACCCGGTAAAATTACGCACCATCTCAGTGGTAATGCGCCTTAAACCTTCGCCGCTAAGCAAGCTCACCGGTTTTATGACCTCACCCGTTCCAGGATGTATCGCTGATATATCCAACCATGACGCGATGCCTGACATTACTATTACAATAAGCGCCATTATCGCGAATAAAGTGGCCGGATGCGGCAGGATATTTCCACCTTTCTCAACAATATCAAGAAACCGGTTCATTAGTTTTGCGCTAGAAAAATTGAATTTTAATTTCATAGTGTTCCCGTTGAGTGAGTAAGTTCTATCCCATTGTCCCGGCTTGCAGAGACAATCAGCTCATAAAAGATATTAAGTGAATAAATGTTTATCAGGCCAGATGAAAGCCCTTAACAGGCTTCTTGCGGCAAGGCTTCAAAAATTTAATATTTTTAACGCAATGATCAAGTAAAAGGTCAGAGAAGCCAGGTTGAGAAGTTTTTCGGTTCAAGAGTGAAATCTGCGCTGAAAAAGTCATTGGATCATTAGCCGCGACGCTCTATCTTGCTGCATGCCAAATTACAGCAATAAAATTTACCAGAGGCTCATTGCAACGTTTAGCAAAGAAAAAATCCGAACCAATGAATCGCTTGCAAAGCGCTGCAACTGGCGTGTTGGCGGCCTGGCTGACTTCTTCTTTGTCGCCGAAACCATTTATGATCTGAAACTTGCTATTGTAACTGCAAAGCAATTGGCCATTCCTGTAACAGTTCTTGGATTTGGCGCAAATGTTTTGGTTTCCGATGCTGGTATTCGCGGCCTGATCATTTTAAACCGGGCTCAAAACATTACTTTTTTAGGAAATGGACTTGTTGAAGCTGATTCAGGCGCAAACCTGGCGACGTTGGCAAAACGGGCAGCTCAAAACGGGGTTGGCGGATTTGAGTTTCTGATTGGCATTCCGGGAACAGTCGGAGGCGCTATTGCTGTAAATGCAGGCTCTCGCACAAAATGGATTAGCTCGATTCTGAGGGAAGCCCTTATTGTTAAACTTGATGGCTCCCCACTTCGGGCAAAGCCGGAGGATCTTCATTTTCGATATCGACACAGCTTGCTAAAAGAGACCAATGATATTGTGCTGGCCGCCCAATTTCAGGGATTTGAAAAGCCTGTAAAGGAAATTGAGGAAACAATGGCCGGGGAGATGGAGGTGCGAAAGACGCAGCCCTCCGGCCCGAGCGTCGGCTCCGTGTTCACAAACCCGGAAAATGATTTTGCCGGTCGTTTGATTGAGGAGGCGGGTCTGAAAGGGTATCAAATTGGCGGCGCAAAAGTTTCGGAAATGCATGCAAACTTTATCATGAATGTTGGTGAAGCAAAAGCCTCTGATATGCAGCAAGTGATCGCCCACGTCAAAAAAACAGTCGCGTCGCGTTTTCAAATTTTGCTTCAGGAAGAAGTTCGATATCTTGGAGAGTGGTGAACTTTCCTTTTTATTGACACTACAATGCTCTATTGTGCGCCAGCTGGAAGACGTGAAGAAAGGTTATTACCTTCGGATACCTCAACACTTCAAAAACAACTCGTTAGAAATATATTGCGCGATCAAAGTCGGTTCGGGCGGTTTCGGCTTCGACTCCGCTAAGCCACCGGAGCCTCCCGGCCATTTAGCGGCGTCGAAATGTGGTCATTGAGCGAAGTCGAAATGCGGTCGTCAGAAACTGATTTGACAGCAAGCATCTTCCGGCGCGAAACACAACATCCCGGAGCTTCTCCGTGTGCGGTAATTTATCCTGTCCTGCGGGTGGTTTGACCTGTTCATTCGGGTGCTTGACCCGTTCATTCGGAGTATTTGACCCGCCCTTCGGGGTTTTGACCCGTTCCTTCGGAGTTTTGACCCGCCCTTCGGGGTTTTGATAAACTAAAAAGGCGCCACTTCAACATGAAATGATAAAGTAAAATAGATCCACCGCAGGCACTGTTCGTATTATTCATACAAAAGAATATTACGAGG
>Ga0316187_10000765_pt1 | contig 26278 bp, 20 predicted proteins | sample CroRivburrow1_MG_FD_204927 | JGI IMG/M metagenome (GOLD analysis project Ga0316187, IMG submission 204927) | Coastal sediment microbial communities from Maine, United States - Cross River worm burrow 1 | ecosystem: Environmental > Aquatic > Marine > Coastal > Sediment | place: USA: Maine...
GCTGCGCCAGCCGTATCGGCGGAGAAGGCGACGAAGAAGACCTCGTTGTTGAACGTGACCGAGTTCGAGAACACCTTCTGATCGGCAGGCAGCGTGAACTTCCAGCCGGCTTGCGCCGGGCCAATAACGGTGCCCACCTGGCCGCTGATCTCGACGAGATTGGACTCGGTGATCGGCGTGAGTGCGTCGTACTCCGCCTGGGTCAGCGTATTGAACACGTTCCTGTCGCGAATCGAGTAGAAGCGATCGGTGTTCGAGTCGTCCAGCGGATGCGCGCGGTAGCCGCTGCCGAGACTGACCGCGATGAATCGACGGTTCTGTATGTTGTCGTTGAAGATCGATACGTCGGGCGCGGCATAGAAACGCCTCGTATCCTCGACTGCCGGCGAGCCCATGCCCTCAGCACCGAGTTGCGCCACGACGCCGCCGGTGACCAGGGCGTCGGTTCCCGTGCCATTCGGCGACTTGCCGTTGAAGATGTCGAAGCGCAGGACCTGTCCGCCCATGTCCGACGCGTACATGCGGTCGGCAAAACCGTCGCCGGTCAGGTCGATGACGCGAACCTGCGTCGGGATCGAGCGGGTGAGTCCCGGCAGCTGCAGATTAGCGCCCGCGTCGCGGCCTGCACGCCACAGCACGTCGCCCGAATCCAGATCGACGAAATAGATTCCCGCGCCCTTGGTGTCCGCCATCGACGGATGCGTCATGGTGTCGTGCGCCGTATCGTAACCACCGCCGAAGATGACGACCGCCTTGTCGCTGTTGAGGCTCGGCTCGTTCATGTCGACGCGGGCGACGGTCGGCCTGGACCAGGTCTGTCCCATGTCGGGCGTGCTGAGACGCCACTTGATCTGCGGCGCGTTTTTGTTGGTTACGTCGAGCATGTAATAGCTGCTGCCGCCGCGACGCATCCCGAACATGATGTAGACGAAGTCGCCGTCGCCGGGTTCGATAATGCCGTCATCGTCGACGTCCTTGACGACCGGAACGATGTCACCGTCCACGCCATAGAACTTGTACGGCGCTTCCGAGTTGAAGAACAGCCGCGGCAGGTTCTGCAGGTGTTCCCTCGGTATGAAGGACCAGAGTTCCTGGCCGGTCGCCGCGTCGATAGCGTGCACATAGCCGTCGTTCGTGGCCGTGAACACGACCACTTCCGGGCTCGCCTGCGTACCGCCATACACGATGGCCGCGGGCTGCGAGTGCAACGGATCGCCCATCGCCTTGCGGACCAGCGTCGTCGGATCCTGGTCTTCGTCGGCGACGTCCTCGCCGCGCGCCCAGCGAATAACCTGATCGATCGTCGGCTCGCCGGCCGCGCCCGTCAGGGCGAAATCGGCAAGCGTGAACGATGCTGCATTCGTTGTGGCTACCGCGTTCGCACCGGCCGTCAGGTCGGTGTTGGCCGAGATATTGGTATAGACGTTGCGTACGGACGGGTCCGGCAGGTTTTCGGCGGCGCCGCCGAGCTTGACGTCATTGCCGTCTACACCCGTCGTCCAGTAGCTTGCTGCAGAATCCTTGAACAGGCCGGTAGTGGGATCGACTGCGGGCACGTCATTGCGGTCCACGATCTCGCCGCCTGAAATGCGGTACTTCTTCAGGTTGCCCGGCCAGTGGATCTTTTCGCTGGCCGCGAACTGGGTGAGGTACAGGTCGTTCAGGTTCTGCGTGCGGTTGAAGGTATTTACCGCGACGGCCGGGGCCGCGAACGACAGGGTACGGTCCTGGATGTCGTTGACGATTTCCAGGAGCGCGAGCGTCAGGCTCTGCACGTCGTCGGCGAGGAAGTAGTCGCCGCCGCCGCGGGCTGCCGTCTCTCTGAGGATAGGCAGGTCGACCGTGAAGCCGATGGTGTGCGTGGTGACAATCTGGTCGCCCGGCAGGTTGGGATCGATATCGTCGTTGAAGAGATACGCGGCGATATCATCCATGCAGGCACCGTGTCCGGCGCCGGTGCAGCCCGAGTAACCGAGTGTCGTGCCCCAGTCCGGCAGGCCGTCGACCAGACCGAGATTCTGTGGATCGGTGTCGTTGGTCGGCGCGCCATCGGTCAACACGACGTTGAAGTTCTTGGCGCAGGAGACGCTTGTGGGGCGGTCGTAGATTTCCGGGCTCAACTGGATCAGCGCGGCCGGATCGGTGTCTTTGCCGGCCTCATTGATATTCTCGCCGTAGTAAGCGGGCAGGCCGCGCCAGAACAGCGCCGATTCGAGGACGGTCTCCGATACCGGCGTCGAGCCGGTGGACGGGATGCCCGAGATCGTCGCCAGGATGTCGGCGCGGTTCGTGTCGAGGTCCTGGATGTCCAGAATGACGGGGCCGCCGTCCTGGCTGTTGAAGCGCATGACGCCGACGTTGATACCCTCGATCGAGTTCAGGATCGCCTTCGCGGTGTCCTGCACGATGCCGATACGGGACTTGTCGACGGTGGTGGCCGATACCAGGTAATTCAGGTAGTTGCCATCATAAACGGTCACCGACTGGCTCGTCGGCCAGGAATTCCATTGCACGCGGTCCTTCTTCTGGTTGGTGTACGGGTCCACGTCGCCGCCGCGCTGCGCATGCAGCTTGCCGTTGTTGACGCCGTCGCCGTGCTTGCCGTCGTCCTTCGAGCACTCGACGAGGTCGGTCTCGTTGCCGGGCTCGAGTTCCTGCCAGCGATCATCATCAGTGAGGCCGAGGAGGATGCTGAAGATGCCCGATGCGCCGTCGCGGTACTGGGCCATCGTCGTGCGGTAGCTGCCGATGCCCTGAATTTGCTTGGTACCGGCGTCGCAGCGGAAAGACGATTTCAGAATCCGCTGATCGTTCGCCGGATCGCAACTCGGAACGACCTTCTTGTATTCGCTCCAGTAAAGGTAGTTCGGGTCGCACGGCGTCGCGCCACCGGCATAGATCTGCGTGTAATCGTAGACCTCGGTGGTGTTTTCGAGCGTGCCCATGCTGCCCGACGAGTCGATAATCAGCATAACGTTGGGCTTTTGCTGCGCCACGTCAGGGTTGATGAGCAGCAGCTCGGTGTCGTCTGCGACCGCCGGAGTCCCGCAAGTAAGAGCGAGCATCAGTCCGGCGCACATCCATGTAGTCTTGTGAATTACCTTATTCATCATTACGTCCTCTTGATTCTGTGCGTCGGCCTAGTAGGTCGTGACCGTGACCCGTATCACGCGGTCTTTTTCGAGGTGATGCAGGACCGTGACAGAGGCGGCGTCGCGATCCGTTATCGACGCCAGCCCGCGGCGGAATTTGTCGAGCGGCAGGCGCTTGCCATTCAGTACCCACTCGGCGTTCTCGCCCACGCGCTTGATCTGGTAGGCGCATTCCTCGCAGGTCCTGAATGAAACCGTGCCCGATTCGCTCTGGGGGACCCGAAGATCGGCGAGAGAGACTTCGTGAGCCTCGGCGACGGTCTGGAAATCCGCTGCCGCGGGCAGCGCAACTCCGAGAACGATGGCGGCGATCACTACTTTGATTTTCATGGGAATACTCCGTTCCTGCTACCGCTTACAGCTGCGGACCCTGCGGTCCTACAACATAAAAAGCCTGGGTATGTACCGCGTTCGAGTCGCGATCACTGGGTGTGCCCGGCGAACGTTCCGATACAGCCGTTGCCGTGGCGAGAAAATGATAGGCGACGACGCCGCTGCCGACGCCGAGACTAAAGGCGCGGTCCGGCACGATCGTGGGGTCGCCGTCCGGTGCGATCTGTGCAGTGACGCTGTCGTTCGAATTGATGATTTGCGTAACGGTCACGGCGCCAATCGCATTGAACTGGCCCTGCGCGAGCGCGGCCTCGAGACCGGTCTCGGCCGCCTGGAACGCATTCTCGTAATTCTGGTCGTTGCGTGCCATCGCCAGCTCGGTGGTGGCCGTGCTCATACCCGAGACAGCCAGCACGGTGATTACGACGAGCAACAGCAGGCCGACGATGAGCGCCGCACCGGATTGTTGTTTGAAATTCGTCTGCTTGATCATTGTCCGTTCTCTCAATCAGATCCTGGTATTGCGCAGCAGGATCGTCTTAGAAACCTGCATGCGGCGAATCTCGTCATTGAACGTGCCGAGATTGGCGTTGCCGGGGGTGTAGGCGCGCTGATCGTTGACTCCCACTTCGCGAGTCAGTCCGCGCACGACGAGCCAGACCCTGGCCGTGAGCACCCTTGCGCCCGGAAAATAACCCGGCGCTTCCGGGTTGTAGATCTCGTCGCCGGGGTTGACGTAACGGTCGACCGTGTTGTCTTCGTTCATGTCGATGCCGAACTGGATCTGCAGGTTCTCGACGCCGGGCGCGATCTCCTGGTCGAAGATCGTCGAGTTGGCGCCCTGGACGCCCAGCACCATACGCCGCAGCGTCGGTACGCCCGGAATCAGTCCCGAATTCGTGTCAACGTAATAGCTCGAGACCATCAGGTTATGCGTCGCCGACGTTGCCGGGTCGAACTGAGCCGGTATGTTGCCGTCGTCGAAGAGCTCACCCTGGATACGCGTGGTCTGTATCTGCAGGCGCCCGGCCTGCAGTGGCACCGGGTTGACGGATGCGCGCCTCACGGTGAGCACGTCGGAGTTCGCCTGTCCCGTATCGTCCGGCGGGCATGGCAGGGCGATGTTGTTGCCACCCACGACGTTGTCGAAACCGTCGATCGGCGTGCCGAGCTCGATCGCCCAGTCTTCCCCGCAACCCAGCGGTACCGCCAGCGGCTTGGGATTGGGTACGCCGATCAAGCTGCGACCTTCTATCGAGAGTGCGCGGCTCGTGCGGCCCCAGTTGCTCGCCATGCGCAGGTCGGCTTCGATCGTATCGAGGGCAAACTGCGCCGTTTCCTGCACCCGCGCGATCGACTCGTTGATGACGAATGCCTGGCGGCTTTGTGAATAGATCTGGATCGCCCCGATCATCAGGAAGGAACCGATGGCCAGCGCGACCATCAGCTCGACGAGGGTGATGCCGTGCTGTCGGCCGCCGGTCAGATTGATTGTTGTGCGCATCGCAATCGCTCCTAAAAGGGGTTGACCGGAATGGTGACGACGTAGCTGGGCGGGGCGTCGAGATCGGTGATGCCGGGCTCCTCCCAGCTCACGGTAATCGTGTACAGGGGCGGGACGACCGTATCGTCGAAATTCACGGTCACGTCGCCGCCGCCGGTCGCTGCCGAGCCCGGCAGGGAGTCACCGGCCTGTTGTTTCCAGAGAAAGACGTCGTGCAGGGCCATGCTCGCCACGTCGCAGTCCACGCCGGTCGCCACGCAACCGTTGTCCGTGCCGGTGGGGTCGGCATAGGAAATGCCGGCCGTCGGGTTGGCGCGGATACGGTCTGCGACATCGCCGGCGAGCGCTACCGCCTGGTGACGGAACATCGACGTACGTCCGGCCTGCAGGCTCTGTACATACAGCCCCGCGATGCCGAGCATGCCGACTGACATGATGATCAAAGCAATCAGCACTTCGATCAGCGAGAAGCCCGTCTGCCTGTTTACAATCTTTGGCATAGTTGCTGGTTCCTGGAGTCTGTTTGACGTTGCGCTCACGGGCAGGTGGCTCCCATGGCCGTCAGTGCAGTGCCGATCATCGCCTTGTCGCGCATGATCGTGGCGCGGCCGAGCGGCGTCGACATGAATAGCCGGGCGGTCGAACCGCCACCCGGTCCGTTGTCGTTGCCGCGCTCGTCGCAGATCACCACCTGCGACAACGGCACATTACCGCCTGTGTCCTGCCGGCCGAGGCCGGTCGGCGCGTACATGAAATAGGTGGCACCGTTTGCTACCCGCAGCATGACCCCGTTATCCGCCGGCGGATGCGAGCGCAGGATCGCCTCACCGGCGTCACGCGCCCGGTTCGCATTGTCGTCGATGAACACAACATAGCCCTGGTCCCAGGTACCGCCGCAGTTTGCCGCGCCCATCGGGTCCGCGCTGGCGCAGATCGTGACGTTGGTCTTCGCGTGTGCGGCCTCACTGCGCGCCATCAGGAATGCGGCATGGAGGTCGTTGGCCGCGCTCGTCATCCGGCCGTTCAGCGTGAACTCCCGCATGTTGGGGATGCCGAAGGACATGATGATCGCCACGACCGTCAATGTGATCATGAGTTCGTACAGCGTGAAGCCGGTCTGCTGATGCTTGTCCATGCAGGCAATATATAGCCTCGCCGCGAGCCGCTCGCGGGTATCCGACGAGCGGTTCGACGCGCCCGATGAGCGGTCGTTTGCGGCGGCCCCGATTTAACCTAATCCGCACAGGAATAGGGCGCTCCGCCCGTTGTCCGCTCGGCAACGCGCGGCCGCCCGGTGTAGCTGATGACGAGGGCCCTCGGCGACACGCGCCCCGCGCGGTCGCAGACGACGAGCGTGCCGTTGGTGGCCCGCAAGAAGGTCGCCCTGAGCGTGAATCCACGCCTGTTGGCCGCTATTTTCACGGACGGGCTGGCCAGGTGGCGGTAAAGCAGGATTTCGCCGTCATCGAGCTCTGGCGGCTCGTCGCGGTCGCTGTTCTCGAACACCAGGAAGCCCCCCGACCAGTCGCGACCGGGATTGCAGGTGAGCCCGTCCGCGGTCGGGCAAAGGGAGACGACCTGCTTGCGCATGATCGAGCCCTTGCGCGCCAGATGCACGGCGTGAAACAGCGCGTTGATCTCCACGCGCTGTGCGTTGCGGGCCTTGAGCGCCGAAAACGAGGGCAGCCCGAGCGTGAGGATCATTGCGGCAACGGCAATGGTCATCATGAGCTCGAGGAGTGAGTAGCCGGAATCCCTGGCACGCATCGCTGGTCTCCTGTCCAGCGGGCAAGATGCCAGCCGTAAAGTCCCGGTGCAGCCCGGAAATCGGGGTGAAAACCCCAAATTGGCCCGCTGGTCCCCGCGGGTGCTTCTCAGTCGCCGGATTTCGTTTATACTCAGTCCAGATTCAAGTTCCGGGGGCTCTTCATGTCGCGTTCCGACATCCTTACACTGTTTGAGAAGCACGGTATTCTCTCGACGCCGCAGCGTCTGGAAGTCGCTGAAATCCTGCTGGAAAAGCCGCAGCACCTGTCGGCGGACCAGATCATCGACCGGCTGCGCGAGGCCGGCAGCAGCGTCTCCAAGGCGACCGTGTACAACACGCTGAATCTCTTCGGCGAGCGCGGCATCGTCAAGGAGGTGATGGTGGACCCGGTGCGCAAGTTCTACGATTCGACGACACGCCCGCACCACCATTTCTACAACGTGGATAGCGGCGAGCTCCGGGATATCCCGGATGAGCAGGTTCGCTTCAGTGAACTGCCGCCGATGCCCGAGGGCACCCGCAGCGAAAGCATCGAGGTGCTGATCCGGATCCGGGGCGAGGGCTGAGGCGAGCCGGGCGTCCGCGGGTCTTTCCCATTCCGGCGCGTGTCGCTATACTGCGCGCCCTCTCCAGCGTGCCGAAGTAGCTCAGTTGGTAGAGCAACGCATTCGTAATGCGTGGGTCGGAAGTTCGAGTCTTCTCTTCGGCACCATTCAGACACTCAGAAAAAGCCCCGACGCGGGCTTTTTTTGTGCCACCGTTTCTGGCCTGGGTCGCGGTTCGAGAACCGCTCCGACGGTACCGTCGCGCCCTGTAGGAGTGCGCCCCGGCGCGCGATGCAGAACGGCGACAAACGCTGATCCGCTGTCGCAAAATGGCGACGAACGAAAACCGCTTCCCCCGCATGGACTTACCCGGCTTACATAATGTTGCGTAGCAGCAACCTGTCCCCGTATTGAGACAGACCGGCCGGTAAAGTTCTTTTCTGCGGTCATCTCGAAGCCGCGTGGTTATGCGGTTTTTGACCTAACCCCCAACTTGGCACGGCTCTTGCTTTATGTTCACTCGTGAGTCGAAGGGTCAAATTGGGCCGCTGCGCAGGGGCGTGACCACCGACTCGTTACCGTGCCGGCATTCTGGCGTCCGGTAGAACCAGGATTACTGACTGAAACGCGGTCCGCGGCGTACGGACTGCCCAACGGATTGTTGTGGAATGCGAATTCAGGGACTACGAGAGCAGGGAATACGACAGTTAACGATCATCTTCATCACGGCGGCCTTTCTGACCGGCTGCCTTGAATCCGAACCACCCGCCGGCGGCGGACTTGCTGCCGGCGCCGGCGACAATAGCGCGCCGCAGATCGACGGCAGCCCGGAGTTGGTTGCGGTCATGAGCGACGCCTACGCGTTCGAGCCTTCGGCGTCCGATGGCGATGGCGATACGCTGAGCTTCAGCATCCGGAACAAGCCCGCATGGGCGAATTTCGACACGGCGACCGGCCGCCTTGAAGGGGTTCCGCAGTTCGGCGACGTGGGCAGTTACGACAATATCTCGATCTCGGTCAGCGACGGCAGCGCGAGCGCGTCGCTGCCGGCATTCTCGATCGCCGTGAGCCAGGACGGGCTGGGTTCCGTCACCCTGGAGTGGGTGCCGCCGCAATCCAATACGGACGGCACGTATGCCGGCGACCTGGCGGGCTACGTCATCTACTGGGGCACGGAGCCCGGCAACTACGCGCAGCAGGTGCGCATCGACAACGTAGGACTCACGGCCTACGTGCTCGACAGCCTGCGCCCGGCAACCTATTACTTCTCGGCGACCGCGTTCAACTCGGCGGGCGTCGAGAGCGATTTCTCCAACGAGGTCGCGCGCCAGGTGGTCATCAACTAGCGCGTTTCGACCGTCTCGCCTGATACGATAGGCCTCGTCACCAAGGAGGCCCAATGCAAGCAAGCAATCGTCCCGGCCTGGTCAGGTCGTTGTGCGCCGTTCTGGTAACGGTTCTCGCGCTCGTTCCCGTGGCCCAGGGCGCCACGCTCGCCGTCGCCAACAAGGCGGAGGCCACGGTATCGCTGATCGACCTCGGTAGCGGCGACGTGGTCGCGACGCTGCCCACCGGCGAGGGACCGCACGAGATTGGAATATCGCCCGACGGGCGCTTCGCCCTGGTCACCAATTACGGAACGCGCGAGCAGGACGGCAGCAGCCTGACGCTCATCGATATTCCCACGGCCAGTGTCGTGAAGACGATCGACCTGGGCGAGTACCGCCGGCCGCATGGTGTCGAGTGGCTGGATGACGAGAGTGCCGCCGTCACGGTCGAAGCCAACAAGGCGCTAATCGTCGTCGATGTTGCCCGCGACAAGGTTACGCAGTCGATCGGCACGGACCAGGAAGTCTCCCACATGGTCGCACTGGACCCCGACCGGGGCCGTGCGTACACGGCGAACATCGGTTCCGGGTCGGTCACCGTCCTGGATCTCGGCAAGGGCGCCCGCGAGACGAACATCGCTACCGGTGACGGTGCCGAGGGAATTGCGGTGTCCGCATCAGGGAAACACATCTGGGTCACCAACCGCGGTGCCGACACCATTACCATTCTCGACGCCGACACGCTGGAACAGGCCGGCGAAATTGCCTCGGAAGGCTTCCCGATCCGCGCGACGGCGACGCCGCGAGGCCAGATGCTGGTTACGCGCGCAAGGGCGGGCGACCTCGCGGTTTACGATGCGGCGACGTTCGAAGAGCAACGTGTCGTTGCGTTCGATCTCGAAAGCATGGACGTCGAGGAGCGCCTGTTCGGCGATCGCTTCGGCGACAGCTCCGTACCGATCGGCGTGATCGTCGATGACAGCGGCGAAACCGCGTGGGTCGCGCACGCCAATGCCGACGTCATCACCGAGATCGATCTCGCCAGCGGGGCCATCACCCGCATGCTGCGCGCGGGCAGGGAACCGGACGGCATGGGCTTCTCGCCGCTCGACGTCGAGCGCTGATCAGCCCGCATCGCCTGCGTATTCGAAGTCCGACAAACGCACCGATTGCGTCTCGTCGACGCGCACGACGAGAAACGCGCTCAGCTTGATGGCGACATCCACCGACTTCATCACGATGGGCCCGCCCTCGACTGCGGGACCGAAGCTGATGCGCATCACGAACTTCTTCATCTTGACGCCGACCTTGGGCCGTATCGGCTTCGTGTTACGGATATCGATGTACTCGAGGTAATGCCCGTGCTTGACGATCTTCGCCGTACCGTCCATTCGCTTCAGGACCTCGCGGCCCATCTCGTCGTCCTCGCCGTCATCAGTCGGTACGAACCTCAGCAGCCAGTACTCGCTGGTTTCCTCGACAAGTTGCAGTGAGCCCGGTTCGACCATGGCATCGATCTCGCCATCGTCTTCGTGGTCGTCGTCGCCGGGCTCGCCACGTTTGCGCTCCGCATATTGCCGCGATTCTTCTGCGGTGGGCGCACGGCCATCGATCGACAACAACGTCCAGTGCTGGTCTTCCGGCATGCGTGGGTCGAAGCGGCCCACGAAGTCACCATCGCTCTCCGATTCGGTCTCCGTGAATGCCCAGTCGGCATGGAAGTCCCAGGCGATGGATTCGAGCGCGCGTTCGAACAGTGCCTCGTAGCTCTCCTGCAGCGGCTCGCCGCGGGCGGGCAGGGCAGCGGCCAGCAACGTGACCACGGCGGTGAAGCCTGCGATGGCCGATTTCACGCGGCTAGTTCTTGCGCAGGTGGTAGTCGAAGGAGGGCCGCATGCTGCCGTAGCGATTGTTGATCCAGAGGATCAGCATGCCTTCGACCCAGCGAGCGTCGCGCAACGGACCGACGTCGATCGGCTCCAGGCCCATCCCGGAAACGAGTTCGGCGACCGTCTTCTTGGCGCCGCTGTTGTCGCCGACGAGCGGGATCGATACCGGACCGCCGGCCGAAGACGGGTCGACCATCGTTTTCCAGTTGAGTGTATTGAAGGCTTTCACTACGTAGGCGCCGGGCGCGGCCGCCTGGATGATCTCGGCGTTCGACGTATCGACCGCGTGTTCAAGGCGGTTCATGCGCCGTTCCAGCGGATTCGTCGGATCGACGATGATCTTGCCGGACAGGTCACCGAGGCTCCTGGTAATTTCCTCGACCATGAGGCCCGGCACCGCGAGCACGACGATGTCGGCCTGCGCCGCAGCATCCGCCGGGGTCGTGGCCGATGCGAGATCGCCGGTTTTTTCGACCAGTTTCTTCACCTTGCTGCGTTCGGGCTCGCGCGATCCGTAGATGATCGTATGGCCCTGTGCGGCAAACTCGGGGCCGAGCGCACTGCCCACGTCGCCCGTGCCGATGACTGCAATGGTGTCGGCGAAGGCAGGTGCGCCAAGCATAATGGCCAATACAGCTACAACAACTCGGTAGGACATGGTGCGTGCTCCTATTAATGAACTGCGGCGATTATACGCGGTGCCCGTCAGTACCAGATGGCCATGTCGAAGCCGCCGGCGTCGTAGACCGGCATACTCGGCAGGCGTTCGGCACGGCTGGTCGCGATGCGCTTCGCGGACCACAGCATTGCGAATGCATCGAGGATATCGTGACGCGATGCCTCCGCATGCCGGAACGCGGTCAGCGCCTGGTACAGGGCCTCGGACGGGAAGATGTCGCACAGGAAACTCAGCTGGTCGCGAAAACGCGGTTTACTGTCGGCAGGCTGTTGATCTGTCATGCCGCCCTTGAGTTCGAGGAAGCTCAGGCGCGGGTGAACCTCATAAAGGAAGTGGCCGGAACCCGGATTTGCACGCATGTACTCGTGCACCTCGCGGATCTTCTCCGGCGGACGGCGGTAGCGATCGCGAATACCGCCCTCGTCGGTGTCGTCCGGCGGAGCAGGCAGTTCGGCAAGGCTCAACGGCGCGTCCACGGCAACGACCTCGTAGTTCTCGACGCGCTGCATGGCCTCCTCGAAGGTATCCGCAACGAACCAGCTCCACGGGCCCGGCAGCGGTGTTTCCCGCAGGACGAACCAACCGGCCCTGGAACCGACAACGGCTGCTAATCTGCTCATTATGCTTACCTCTCGTGGGGTCTCGTCAGGCAAACAGCTTACGAGTCCCCCGCGAGACAATATTGTCCGATTACCTCAGCCTTGCGGCTTTCACGGTCAATTTGCCAGCGCCCGGCAGGCGTCGCTCTGCAGGTATTTTTCGAGTCGCGAAACCGGCGTCCGGGGAGCGCTGTGAGAGTTGATGACCACGGTCCCGGGCGGCAGGTTGGCGACAGCCCAGTCCGCAAACCAGCACTCGGTCCGGGCCCGGTCGCTGCGCGGCGTGTCGGCGTCGGAGTTGGGCACGTGCAGGTCCGATACGAAAAAGTAGCCGGCATCGACCGCGTGCACGCCGAGACTCGCTGATGCATGCGGCCCGGCGCCGATCGACAGCAGGCGAACGGTGTTGGCCGGGTCGCTGAGGGTCACGGCGCCGGATACGGGCACCACGTCGATGGCCCCGTTGACCGACGTAAAACGGTCTCGAGGCATCTTGCCGCTGTTGAGTGCCCGTTCGAAAAACGCGGTGGACTCGGCCGGCGCGAAAATCACCGCGCGTTGCGCCGCGAATGCCCGTGCGCCGCCCGCATGATCGTCGTGCGCATGGGTCAGTGCCACGGCGCGGATGCGTTGGCCCGGAAAGGCCTCGTCGAGGAAATCGACAAAACGTTCGGCAAGGCCGCTGATGCCCAGGCCAGGCACGAGATCCGTGGGCGGGATCTGGTGCAGTTCGAGCCAACCGGCGGGCGCATCGGCGACGATGAGGCCTTCCGTCGTTTCGACGATGAGGTGCTGGAAGCCGGTGCGAACGCCACGAACGAGGTGTACGCCGTCGGCCAGGTCGACCAGGCGCATATCCACGCGGGCCGGCCAGTTCTCCCCGGGAACCTGCACCGGGTCTGCGCCGGGAGTCGCTTGCCAGAGTCTCTCTGCTTCGTCGTCGCCCAGTTCGCGCCAGAACCCTTGTGCGGTAAAGAATACCTCGCCATCGACCTCGACGATCAGCGCCGGATGCGACTCGTCGGACCAGTTCCAGTGCCAGGTTACGGGGACCCGGCCGCGCAGCGGCAGGTCAGCGGATGTGGCGAGTGCCATCACGCGCCCGTCCTCGACCAGGATGCGGACGTCCGCGAGCGGTGTCTCGCGATGCTCCTCGAGCAGGCGGCGCGGGTCGATGCGCCGGATACGGGTTGCCTCCGCCAGCGCATCGGCGCCGCGAAACTCGATGTCGGGCGGATCGTCCGCGTTGACGATGCGTACCAGGTCCGGCGGCAGGGCGGCGACGGTCCAGCCGCCATCCAGGTCGGGGTTGGACTTGCCGCGCCCGGAGAACAGGACGCGCTCCGAGTCGTCTTCCGTCACTACGCACCAGCGCGTGGCGACGAGTTCATCCGCACCGGGGTGCATCCCCTGGTAGCGGGCTCCGAGATTGAATTCGCCATCGAGGCAGAATTCGCTAGCACCGCTCGCGGCGGCGAGCGGGGAAAACAGCGAAATCAGGGGGACTAGCAGCTGTCTTAAAGGCATTGGAGCGCAAATCTGTCGGCCTTGGAAAGTAGTTCTGACAGGATTTGCAGAGAGGAATTCCCGGAAGGCCTATAATGACCACCATGAGGCAGACATACGCTGTAATCGCCTTGCTGGGGCTGTTGCTTTCCGCCTGCTCGGAGCGCGGCGAAAACGTCTACAGGACCTGGATCGGGCCGGATCGATCGAACATGGCGATCGTCACGCTGCGGCTGGGAGAAGACGTGCGGGATGTAACCATCCGCGAGCGCGTGCTGCCGAGGTCGGAGTACGGGACGGTCCTGCTGGCGCCCGGCAAGTACACCCTGTACGAGGAAGACGGCGCGAGTGTCGGGATTAATATCCGCCCCGCGATCGTCAGCCTGGAACGGGCGAGGGCGAACGGCGAGCTGATACTCGGCCATACCTATGTCTTGCGCGGCGGCAAGTCGAAGCAGAGCGGCAAACGGGCGCTGTGGATCGAGGATGCCCGCAGCGGGGACGTATTCGTCGACGGGCGGTGAGTCTTCTCGCGGAACTCAAGCGGCGGAACGTGCTGCGGGCAGCTGCGGCCTACATCGCGGTGGCCTGGCTCACCATCCAGGTTGTGGAAACCCTGTTCCCGATGTTCGGATTCAGCGAGGCCGGGGCGCGGACAGTCGTCATCATCCTCGCCATCGGCTTCGTGCCGGCCATGGCGTTGTCGTGGATTTTCGAACTCACGCCCGAGGGGTTCCGGCGCGACAGCCAGGTCGACCACGCCGCGCCGTCTTCAGTCGCGATGGCGAAACGGCTTGACCGCATCATCGTCGTGGCGCTGGTTTTCGCCGTCGGTTACTTCGCCGTGGACAAATTCGTTTTCGATCCCGCGCGCGACGCCCAGATGCGCGAGCAGGCCATGGAAGAAGGCCGCGCGGAAGCGGTGGTCGGCGCGTTTGGCGACAAGTCGATCGCCGTCCTGCCGTTCGCGGATATGTCTCCTGATCGTGACCAGGCCTGGTTTTCCGAGGGCATTGCCGAAGAACTTCTTAACCTGCTGACCCGTATACCGGAGCTGCGCGTCATCTCGCGCTCGTCGTCGTTCGCGGTCGCGCGCGAGACGCTCGAGATTCCCGAAATCGCCGAGCGCCTCAATGTGGCTCACGTACTCGAAGGGTCCGTGCGCGTGTCCGGCGACACACTGCGTATCACGGCACAGCTGATCGATGCCCGCACGGATACACACATCTGGTCGGACACCTACGACCGGGAGCTGGGCGACGTATTCGACATCCAGGATGAGATAGCGGCGGAGGTGGTCAGGGACCTCGAGGTTTCGCTCCTCGGCGAGGGGCCGCGGGCATACCGCACCGATCCTGAAGCGCTGCGCCTGACGCTGCAGGCGGGACAACTGTTCTGGTCTGACAGCAGTAACAGCACTGCCGACCAGGTGGCGCTGCTCGAGCGGGCGATCGAAATCGACCCGGACTATGTGCCAGCACTCGTTGACCTGGGCTGGACGTACTGGGAACTCGCCAAACGGCCGGATAAGGATAGGCAAGTTCACGTTCGGCGGAAGCTGCAGTTAGCGGCCCGTGCGGCATCCCTTGCGCCCAATGACCCTGAGGTTCTGGCCAGCATAGGTTGGGATGCGTTCGAGTATTCCGGCGATCTCGAGCTTGCCGCGGAAAAGCTGGCGAAGGCGGTTGAACTTGCGCCGAGCAGCGTCGACGTTCTGGCTGTTGCGGCCGCATTCGGCGAGCGCATCGGCGCCGACGATGTGGTGCTCGCATTGCGTGAGCGGCAGGTGAGTGTCGATCCCCGCTGCTTCGGCTGCCTCGGACCGCTCACCAGGGCCTATATGAACGTCGACCGCTTCGACGATGCGATGCGGACCTGGGAGGAATACTCGCGGCTGGTACCGGGGCAGCGATACTGGACCAAATTGATGCTGCATGTGCTGCGTGGCGAACCGGCGGAGGCGCTGGCTGTTTTCGATCGCGAAGACGTCCTTAATGAGAAAAGCCGCGACGTGGGGCGGGCCATAGCTCTCCATGGCCTGGGGCGGCACGACGAAGCGCGCGCCGCGCTCGCACGGCTTATCGAGAACTTCGGCGACGAAAACCCGACGGGCGTAGCGACCGCATTGTCCTGGATGGGCGATTACGATGCCGCGTTCGAATGGCTGCACCGGTCGCTCGAGGACAATGGGCCTAGTGGAATTATTATCTCGATGAGTCAACCGGAATGGCGCAAGCTGCGCGAGCATCCGCGCTGGGCGGAGATTGCCACGGAAATAGGCCTGGACCCGGAGCGTGTTGCAGCGCTGGATTTCAACCCCCGGATTCCCTGACGATTGCCGTTTCGAAAAGGAGATTGCCTGCATGAAATTCATCTACCAGTTGGGGGCGCTGGCCGCCTTTTTCCTCATTGCGGGGTGTGCGCCGGAGGATCCTGCGACCGCCGAGTCCTCCGCTGCCGCGCCTGAATCGGAAACCATGAAACCGGATGTCACGCTGACGAACACCTATTGGAAACTGGTTGAGTTGAACGGCGGAGCGGTGGCGCTCGGCGAGGGTGGGGAACTGCACATGATCCTTCGCGGCGACGACCAGGTGGGCGGCTACGCGGGCTGCAACCAGTTCACTGGTTCGGTGACCGTGACCGGAGACGGAATCGCGTTCGGGCCGATTGCGAGCACGCGGCGCATGTGCCCGGACGGCATGGCGCAGGAGGACTCGTTCCTGCAGGCGCTCGAGAATGCCTCGCGGTTCGCGATAGCGGGCGAGGATCTCGCGATCGAGAACGCCAGCGGTGAGGTCACGATGCGCTTTGTCGCGGTGTACATGGAGTAACGGATCGCCCGCGCTACACGACGTCCGTCGCGCTGTCGGCGAGGATGTACAGGCCGACAAGAATCATCATCCAGGGCGCGATCATGGGCCCGAGCCTGCCGAGCGTCGCGGAGCGGGCGACACGCTGGGACACGTTGAGTATCAAAAACAGCCACACCGCGGCAATCAGCACGAAGCCGATCGTGAGGCCGAGGCGCGCCTCGCTGCCGCTCTCGGCAAACAGCGGCCCGATCGCGAAGATCGTGTCGCCGCTATTCGCAAGCAGGAGCCCTGAGATGGCGGGCCAGGTCGTAGCGCCCCGTGACGCGTTTTCTGTCCCCGGACTCGTGAACAACAGCAGGTAGGCGCCGATGCTGATGGGCACGACGCCGAGATAGCCGAGCACCGCGTCGGGCAGCAGGCGGTCGATGAACATGGCTGTCGATGCCACGAGCAGCACGCAGCCGCTCGCGACGACGAAGCCGGCGACCAGGTCCCCGCGGCTTGCCCGGCCCGCGCCGAGCGAAGCCATGATGAGCAGGTTGTCGATATTGGTGGCCGCGTAGGCAAAAGGCACCAGCACCAGCGCCGTGATCAACATTGGCAGGTCGCCGACCGGCATGGAGTTCAGACTCCTTCCAGCGGATACGGGAAGTCCTGCGGTGGCGGCAGGCCATCTTCCACCCAGCTGCGAATGCCCGCGTCGCATAGGGCGTATCCCCAGTTGATGAGGCGTCGCTGCGTCGTCTCGTCCTTGGCGGCGAGATCGGTCCTGATGGCGGCGAGTTCCTGCGTGCGATTGAACGGGCAGGGCAGCTTGTCCTTCGCGGGGTACTTGCGAACGTCGGTTCGCATGCTCCAGTAGGTGCCATGGCGCTCGTGCTCGACGAATGAGGTTAGCAGGATCCGCTTGCGCAGGCTCCGCACCTGGTTGTTCATTGTCCTGACGACGCGATAGGTCTGCAGGATCCAGTCACCGGAGATCCGCTTCTTCGCAGGCAGGTCGCTACCGGCATCCGAGCAGATCACGGTCTTGTAGTTCTTGAAAACGGTTTCGAGCCCCAGGTTGTCGTAGACACCGCCGTCGGTCAGCAGCGGCCGCGTGGTGAACGGTGGGCCCTGCAGCCCATCGCCGCTGCCGGGCGTGAAGTCCTCATCGCGATATTTAAATCGTGCCGGCGACAGGAATGGCGGGAATGCCGAGGACGCTCCCACGACTTTGGCGATTATGTCGGTCGGTTCCTCGATCCGGCCCACGCGCCAGTCTCGAGCGGCGCGTCTCGAAAAACTCCAGAGCGCGCCGGACTGCAGGTTGGTGGTGTTGATTACGAAATCCGGCGACGTTGGCAGATCCTGGAGCGTTGCATCGCCAAACAGGCGTTTGCGGTAAATGCGCACGGTGCGCTTGTTGACGCTGCTGAAAACGATTGCGGCCAGGCCCGTGAATATCGTTACCGTCGACCGGCGCGCGAATTCCTGGACGGGCATGGTGACCTGCTCTCGAAAACGCTCGGATACGCCGGGCGCGTCGACGTCGAGCTGGTCCCAGGCGAGGCCCAGTACGCCGGCAAGAATGGATCCTCCGGAGACCGAGGATATTCGCTGCAGGGAACCGAGTTCGCCGTATTTGCCATAGCGATGCGTGCTGCCGAGGTAGCCGAGCTCGGCCAGCCGCCAGACCACGCCGAGGTGGAATAACATCGCGCGATAACCGCCCCCGGACAGGCACAAGCCGATACCCCTGCGCAGCATCGGCTCGGAGGGCGCTTCGGTACTGACCGGTGTGAGATCGAAATCCATCATCGCAGATGCCCATTATGGCGGAAAAGACCTCTCTTGCAGGAGCGGGCCACGGCCCGCGAACAAAAAAAACGGGCCCTCATCGAGGGCCCGTCGTTTTTGCCACTGGTGGTAAACGATCAGTCGAAGTACTTGCGCAGCGTGACGCCCCAGGTGCGCGGCTGGTTCGGATAGCCGCTGTAGCTGAACGGGTCCGCCAGGTTCTGGAATGTCGTCGGGAACGCGCTCTGCAGGAACTCGTCGTCCGTGAGATTGCGGCCCCAGAGCATTACTTCGAAGCCATTGTCCCACCGCAGGCCTGCGCTTGCGTTGACCATGCTGACTTCGCGCGATGCCACGCTCTCGGGTACGTTCGAAATCACCTGCACCTCGCTCTCGTAGTAGTACTCCGCGCGCACGAAGCCGGACATCGATGCGCCGAGGTCGAAGCTGTAGCGCGCCCAGGTGTTGACGCTCGTTTCGCTCACGCCGGGGACCTTCGTTCCGCTCAGGTCGACGGGGCCGCCCACGCCCGGTGCGTTCTGGTAGTCGTCATACGTCGGGTCCAGGAACGTGCCGGCGATGAACCAGTCGAAGTTGTCGGTCAGCGACCAGAGGACGTCGATCTCGAGGCCGGTCGTCGACTGGCTGCCCGCGTTGGTCAGCACGAAGCCTGTGCCCTGGAAGACGTTTTCCTGGAAGTTCTCGATCTCCTGGTCGAAGATGGCGAGGTTGAACGTCCAAACGTCGAATTGCCCCTTCAGGCCCACCTCGTAGAGCGTGGAATCCTCCGGGTCGGCGAAGCGTGTGCCGGGATCCAGGTTCGGTACGGTCAGGCCCGCGGCCTCCAGTGCCGGAATATCACCTGCTAACGGCCGCGAGTCGCGCGACAGGTTCCACGACGTGGCCTTGAAACCGGTGCCGGCGCTGACGTAGGCATTGAGACTGTCCGTCAGGTCGTAGGCAAACCGTGCCGTCCAGGTCGTCTGGTCATCCTTCGATGAACCGTTCTCTACGCTGTTCGGGTAATCCACGACCTGGGGGAGGATCTGTACCGCCTGCAAAGGCAATAAGGGGTTGCAGGGCGTGCCCGGCGGAAGTCCGGTGCACAACTGGCCCTGGCCGGCTGCGGCAGCGGCCTGCGCGGCGGCCAGGCAAGCTGGAACCGTGGGCCCACCGCACGAGGCGAGTACCTGTGAAGCAATCAACTGCCCACCGATGTCGACGAGATCCAGTGTCGAGAAGATGTTGTCGTTTGCGGTGCTAAGCGTTACGTCTTTCTCGTCCTCGGTGTAGTTGACGCCCAGCGTCACGGTCGAGCGGTCTCCGAGGTTGAAATCGACCTGCGCGAACAGCGACAGGGCCTGGTTGTCCATGGTCGCTGCCTCGAGCGTGCCCTGGCCGGCTCCGAGGAAAATGCCCGGAGGCAGGCCCAGAGCGCCTTCGAGGGTAGCCAACGGCGAAGGAACGGCAGGGTTGAGTGCTTCCGGCAACGTATAGTCGCCGGTCTGCACGCCGAGCAGCTTGGTCATGGTGTCCACGTAGGGACGTGCGCCGGTATCGAACAGTACGCCGCTGTTCTGCTCGACGTCCTCGTCGAAATAGAATGCGCCGACCAGCCAGTCCATGTTGTCCGTGGCGCCCGACAGCCTGAATTCCTGCGTGAACGTATCGAGCGAGGTGTCCGTCAGGTTGGCCGCGGTTTCGGAGAGCAGGGCCGCCGTGGTGAAGTCGCTGTCGGCGTTGTCGAAGCGGTCCAGGGTCCTGAAAGCGGTAATCGACGTCAATGTCATGGCGTCGCTCAGATCCCAGTCGAGCTGCAGCGACGCGCCGCTATTCTCGATTTCGTTGACGGCGTCAAAATTGTAAAGACCCTCGTACGAGAATGGCTGCTCGGGCGGGTAGTCGCCACCGACGCCCGGCGAACGGATGCCGATACCGGAAATGCCGTCGACCAGGTTTGCGACGCCGCAGCAGACTTCATCGATCTGGTCCGTATCCACGATCAGGCGTGCCTCGAACGTGTCGGACGGCGCCCACAACAGCTGGCCGCGAAGACCCCAGCGACTCAGCTCGTTGAAGTCGGTGCCCGTTTCGAGATTGGTGAAATAACCGTCACGAGTGTTGTAGTTGCCGGACAGGCTCCACGCAAACGTATCGGACAGGGGACCGCTGATGTCGCCTTTGACGATGATCTGGTCGTAATCGCCGTAGGTGAACGCGGCGGAACCCGCGTACCCGTCAAGCGACGGCTTCGCCGTTACGACGTTGATGACACCGGCCGACGCGTTCTTGCCGAACAGGGTGCTCTGCGGGCCCTTGATGACCTCGATGCGTTCCAGGTTCGGGAAATCGGCAAGACTGGATGCCGAACGGGACCGGTATACGCCGTCGATGAAAACACCGACCGACGGTTCCACACCCGCGTTGTTCGCGCCGTTACCGAAGCCGCGAATCAGGAACGTGGCGTTCGCGCTGGTCTGCAACTGGCTGACGCGCAGCGACGGCACGAGGAACTGCAGGTCCTTGATGTCGAGCACCTGGGCGTCGTTCATGACGTCGGCAGACACGACCGATACTGCTACCGGCACTTCCTGCAGCGTCTGCTCACGCTTGGTTGCCGTCACAAGGATCTCTTCGAAGATCGCTACGTCGGATTGTTCCTGGGCGAATACGGGCAGCGCCAGGGTTGTGGCGACGAAAGCGAGCACGCCACGAGAGATGGTCTTGATAGTCATTGGTGATCCCCCACCAGAGGTTGGTAAAAAAAGCTAGATATTTCTGGAGGATATGCGATCCAATTCATGTTAGCAATAGACCGCGGCACGGTCCGGTAAAGTGATCGCGAGCGGGGTCGGGCACAGCCGTGTTTCGCTTCATCGCGCTGACGCTGCAATGCTAGACTCACGCCTTCGGCGAAGGACCCCCGACCACCAGAAATGCACAGGTTAATCAAAGAGCTCCGGCGACGGGAGGTGTTCCGCACTGCGGGCCTCTATGTCGGTATCGCATGGATCGCCGTGGAGGTCTCGAGCGTTATTTTCGACGCCTTCGAAGCCCCGGACTGGGCGCTCCAGGCGGTCATAATACTGGCCATTATCGGCCTGCCGGTCACCGTGATCCTTGCCTGGGTGTTCGACATCACCGACAAGGGGATCGAGGTGCAGGCGGATGCTACCGACACCACGGTCATCCCGTTTGGCGGCCGGCGCATGGATTTCGCGGTCATCGGCGTTTTGTCGGTCGCGCTGATTTTCTCGGTCTACCTCAATATTGCGAGCAACGTGGAAACCGTCGATGCAGAGCTTGAGCCGTTGTCCATACTCATCGCGGATTTCGACAATCAGACGGGCGACCCGCTGTTCGAGGGTTCGCTCGAGCAGGCCCTGCAGATCGGGCTCGAGGGTGCGCCGTTCGTATCGAGCTACGAAAGGGGTATTGCGAAACAGATCGCGAAGGAAGTGAAGTCATCGGACAACCTGGATTCAGCTGTCGCACAGCTCGTGGCCGCTCGCGAAGGCATCAAGCTGGTCCTGGCGGGCTCGATCGTGCCGGACGGCAGCAAATTCAAGCTGGCGGTGAACGCGATTGCGCCGCGCAGCGGAGAGGTCGTTGCGGACGTGGATGCTACCGCAGGGAGCAAGCTCGAAGTGCTGTCCGCAATAGGCGAACTGGCGGCAGACATGCGCGAGGAGCTGGGCGACAAATCCGTGGACAGGGAGAACCTGGAAATTACGGAGACATTCACCGCGATGTCGCTTGAAGCCGCCCGGCACTATGACACCGCGCAGCAATTGCAGTACCAGGCGAAATTCATGGAGGCGATCGACCAATACCAGAAAGCGATCGAGGAGGACCCGAACTTCGGCCGCGCGTACTCGGGTTGGGCCGTCTCGGCCAAGTCCCTGGGACGGGTCGAAGAAGCCTCCGAAGCGCTGGAAAAGGCGATGGCGAATCTCGGCTCCATGACGGAGCGAGAACGGCTCCGAACCCAGGGCATTTATTACTGGGGCGTGACGCGAAATTTCCAGAAAGCGATCGAAACCTACGAAACCCTGATCGAGAAGTTCCCGGCGGACTTCGTGGGCAGGAACAATCTTGCCGTGGTCAGGTTCTTCGTGCTCGACTTCGACGGGGCGCGCGAAGAGGGGCAGAAGGCCGTCGAGATCTATCCGAGAAACGCGACGGCGCGGTCCAATTACGCGCTTTACGCAATGTACGCCAGTGACTTCGACACCGCCGTCGCGGAAGCCGCGGAAGCGCGCAAACTCGACCCGAGCTACTTTGCCGTGTGGCTGCCGCCGGCGATGCAGGCACTGGCGAACGGAGACGCCGAGGGCGCTCGCCAGGCGTACGCGAATATGGCCGAGGGCAGTGCCTATGGCGCCTCCGTGGCCGCGACGGGGCTCGCAGATGCGGCGATGTTCTCGGGCGATCATGCCGAGGCACAGCGGATTCTGGCCGAAGGGATAGAGCGTGACGCCGAGATGGAGAACGCGTACGGACTGGCGGTGAAGCAGATGGCGCTCGCCGAAGCCCTTATCGGGATGGGCGCCTCCGGCGATGCCGTCGCGGCCGCGAGTAAAGGTGTCGAAATGGTGAGCACCGATGCGACCCTCGTGCCGGCGGCCCTCGTCTACCTGGCGGCGGGAGAAGCCGACATGGCGAAGCAGGCGGCAGAGGTTCTGTCGGCCAAACTGTCGCCGCAGTCGCGTGCTTATGCCGCGATGCTGGACGGTCTTGTCGCTCTGCAGTCCGGCGACCAGATGGCGGCAATCGACAGGATTACGGAAGCCGCCGACATCGCCGATCTCTGGCTCATTCGATTCCACCTGGGGCGCGCCTACTTCGAGGGCGGGTTCTTTGTCGAGGCCCTCGACGAGTTCACGTCAGCGGCTAACCGGCACGGTGAGGCAACAGCCGCTTTCCTCGACGATCTGCCGACATACCGCTACACCTCGACGTTGCCTTACTGGCGAGGCCGTGCGCAGGCAGAGCTGGGAATGACGGCGGATGCCGCAGCGAGCCTCGAGGAATTTATCGTGCGCCGCCCCGAGGGCGGGCCGCTGGCGGACGACGCCCGCCAGCGGCTGCCGTGAGTTACCCGGCTACCTGACCCGTATCTCCGTCGACTGGGTCTGGTAGGGATCGGTGGTCATCAGGACGACCGAGAAGCAGTAAGTGCCGGGGGCGACCGGGTTGCCGTCGTCGTCGACAGTCTGCCAGTTGAAAGTCCACTGGCCGTCCGACTGCTGCCGGATATCACTGCTGCCCGGATCCTCGTTGAGCACATCGTCCGCGGTTGACGGACAATTACCCGGCCGTGCTTCCACGTCCTGGTTGCCCTCACCGACGTCGACCGGGTTGCCGAGATAGTCCTCCCACATCCAGTCGAAACTCGCGACAGCACCGCCGTTCACGGACTTCTTGTTGGAACTCAGGCTCGATGTGCCGCCGAGCACGACGTTGACGGTGAACGAGCCGGTGCCCGTTAGGCCCGCATCATCGGTCGCCGTGCAGTTGACCGTGGTCGTACCAAGCGGGAACACGGTGCCGGACGGCGGGCTGCAGCTTACCAGCGGGTCGGCGTCGGCATTATCGGTTGCGGTCGCCTCGAACGTCACGGTGGCGCCGAATAGCGCCGTGATGTCATCCGGCACCGTTAGAACCGGCGGCGTCGTGTCGGCTACTGTGACGATAAACGTATCGGTCGCCACATTGCCCTGCGCGTCGGTGGCCGTACAGGTCACCGTGGTCGCACCGATCGGGAAGAACGTGCCTGTCGGGTCCGCGTCGCAGTTCACCGGCACGGCCTGGCCGAGGTCGGACGCGGCCGGTGCATCGAACGTGACGGTCGCACCGCCGATAGCGTTTGCTTCGACCGTGAAGTCGTCCACGGTCGTGTCGAACAACGGCGGTGTCAGGTCGACAACAGTGACGGTGAATGACGTGGTGCCCTTGTTCTGAACGTCGTCCGTTGCGCTGCACGCTACGGTCGTTGTTCCGATCGGGAACAGCGTCATGCCAATGACGCTCGTCGCCGGGTCGAATGCGGTGCAGTCCGTTGCCACGATATTGCCGGCATCGGTGGCTGTCGGCGCATTGATCGAAACGATGGTTCCGCCGAGGGCTGCGGCCGCAACACTCACATCGGTGACCACGTCGACAACTGGTGGCGTGATATCACGAACCGTGATCGTGAACGAGCCTGACACGCTATTGCCGCTGCTGTCCTCTGCGGAGCAGGTGACCACGGTGCTCGTGGGGTTCGCGGCCGTGTCGAACGGCGCAATGCCGCCAGGCGTCAGCGTCGCACTTCCCGCGGCGGACGGGTAAGAGCATTCGACTGCGACGCTCCCTTCGATATCGTCCGTTGCAACCGGCAGGTCGTCCGCGGCGTTGAAAGCAGCCGCGGCAGGCTGGGCGGTAGCGGACAGGTCCGTGCCGTTCACGAGTTCGCGTTCGAGCAGGAAGTTGTCGGGCACACCGGACAGTTCCGGCGGGGACGTGTCACTTATATCCAGGCCGAACTCGGCGGTGGCGGAAACGCCGTTGTTGGCAGTTGCCGTACAGGAGAGCGTCGACTGACCAAGTCCTACCGCTGCGAACTGACCCAGTTCGACACTGCCCGCGGTGCTGGAGATGCAGTCCACATCCAGCGATAGCTCGAATTCGCCCTTGCTCGCGGTGACCAGGTCGGCCGGCAATACGGCGCCGACCTGCAGGTTACCCTGGGCATCCGGCTGCGCAATGGCAGTCAGCTCGACAGGCGTCGCCCGGTTGACCGAGATCGTCGGCGGAATCTGGTCCGAGATGACCTGCTCTTCATCGCTCGGACTGAGGCTGTCCTCGCCGGTATTTGCGGCCTGTGACGTGACGACGAAGGAGATGGGGTTAATAGTGAGCTCCGGGGCGATCTCCCTGGCAACGGCCTCGAGGGCGATCAAGCGCAAGGTGATCTGCAGCTCGTCGTCGGGCTCCAGGTAATAGGTGATCGAACCGAAGCGGTTGTTGATGATGTCCGGAACCTTGAGGTTCAGCAGGTCGGGGTTATTGACGGCCGCGATGACGCGCAGCTGCCCGGCCGTCGGGTCGGGGTTGCAGGCCTGGAAGCTGTCCAGCCGCGCATCCTCCCAGACGATGAGCTGCGCCTTGACCTTGCCCTCGGCCAACCGCTGGCGGACGAGCGGCGAGTTCACGGCGATGTCGGCCGTGTACGGCGTCGTCGTGTTGCCGTCGTTCGACACGCCGAACTGAATGTCGATCTTGGCCACCGGCTCGTCTGGCTCGCGCGGGTTGCCCTCGGCATCGACGAGACCGGAGAGTTCCGGCTCCGGGATTTCCTCGTTGTCGAGTTCGTCCGCGTCGGTGACCGACGTATTCCAGATTTGCGGGTTCCAGATCTGCGGGTTCCAGATCTGCGGGTTCCAGATCTGCGGGTTCCAGATTTGCGGGTTCCAGATTTGCGGGTTCCAGATTTGCGGGTTCCAGATTTGCGGGTTCCAGATTTGCGGGTTCCAGATTTGCGGGTTCCAGATCTGCGGATTTTCCAGCGCAGGATCGTAATCTGTCGGCGCGAACACCGAGGGATTGTGGATCTCGGCAACGTTCACGTCCGGCAGGAACGGATTGATACTGACGAGATCACCGCCTGCCAGCGCACCGTTGACCGTCAGCGTTTCGACGAGAAACTCCTGCTCGGACCCATTGTCGTCCTTTACGACCTCGTAGACATTCACGGAAACCGGGTTGATCGGCTCAGCCGACACCACGAACAGCGCGACCGTCACACTGGATAACGGACCGACGTCTTCGTCCACTTCGAGTAAGGGCTCCGGCGTATCGGCGCGGTCGAATTCCTCGAAGGGCAGCTGCAGCCAGGAGGCTCGCGCTTCGAGCGGTGCGCCGACGGGCTGGTTCATGATCCGGAAACGGAAGGTCTTGCCGCGGTCTTCTTCCTCATTGCGCGCCGCGATCGTGAATGCGCGCTGCGGTCGGTCCGGACCGAAACTCTTGGATGCGTTTAGCACCCAGGCGGTTGCCGGGCTGCCGATGAGTGCGCCGTAGACGTCGGCGTCCTTGATGCGATTGAGGTTCGCTTCCAGCGGCAGGAAATCGCCTGCTGCGAGCGGCAGATTCTGGCTCGGAGGCGTGCAGGTGCCGACGCCGGGGTTGGTATCTTCGAGGCCCTCCGCTGTCCGCACGCGGCCTAGCTCCGTGTCGAAGTCCTCGACGTAGTCGTCCGGCCGTTCCGGTTCCGCGTCGTCGAGCTTCGCGACGGCGCTGTTGGAGGGCGATTTCGCGAACGGCAGCGCGTCTTCGGCGGATTGCGAATACAGCTGGCCGCGTACCTCGCGCGTATCCGTCCAGTAGGCGAACCATG
>Ga0316187_10000766_pt1 | contig 26278 bp, 19 predicted proteins | sample CroRivburrow1_MG_FD_204927 | JGI IMG/M metagenome (GOLD analysis project Ga0316187, IMG submission 204927) | Coastal sediment microbial communities from Maine, United States - Cross River worm burrow 1 | ecosystem: Environmental > Aquatic > Marine > Coastal > Sediment | place: USA: Maine...
AAATACGAAGAAGTCTACTTAAAAGCGTATCAAAGCGTTCGGGAAGCCAGAACTGGAATTAACGACTGGCTCCAATATTATAACTCAGAAAGGCGGCATCAGGGACTTGAACGAAAAACGCCTGATTTAGTATTTTTTGCTGGCCTGAAATGGAAAAAGCTTGCATAATCAACAACAAATGATTTCACTTAAGAGCCTGTCCGGTTTTTGGGGTCCATTTCTGTGATAAAGGTTAAATCAGTGTGGGTCATTATTAACTTCCCGTTGAGCCGCATCAATATAAAGTAGCTCTGGCAATATGTCAAGAGCCGGGAAGACAACCAGTTGGTTTACTTTGTGAAAGTTCTTGCGGACTTGTTAGTCACACGTTTATTTTCGTTTTGTGAAGAATTTGTCGAGCTGATTTGCAAACGCTTCGATGTTTCGTTGACTGAATGATGAGGGGCCGCCGGTCTCAATGCCGGAATCTCTTAAATTGGTCATAAAGTTGCGCATAGAGAGCTTCTCACTAATATTTTCTTCCGTGAGAAAATTACCTCTGAAATCTAAAACCAAAGCGCCTTTTTTAATTACTTCCGCCGCCAAAGGAATGTCTGATGTAATGACTAATTCCCCGGCCTCAACTTCTTCGATAATTTTCTTGTCGGCCTCATCTGGGCCGCTTGGCGCCTGGATGAATGTAATGAATTTTGATTTCGGGTAGTACATCGGTTGATTGGCGACGAGAATCAGGGGCGTGGTTAATCGATCAGCGGCGCGAAAAAGAATATTTTTTACGGCGGCGGGACAGGCGTCTGCATCGACCCAAACTTTTTTACTCATTATTCACACCGCAAAAAAATATGGTAAGCATGAGCGTTTGAGGAATGCGGCTTATACAGCTCTGAAGAGAATCAACAACATTGAAGGCAACCTCAAAAAACGAGAAGAAAGGCGGAGATGAAGTGTCGGCCAAGACCGACTTTGATGTGAAAAATGGCTTACCTTGCATCGACAACTGCAATCCATTTGCCGTTCGGGGAAACAGCAATGCGGGTGATGTTTTCCAGACCACTTTTTTTGAAATCAGCAAATATTTGCCATGCCTCATTGCTTTCGTTCAAAGCGACGGAAAACAACTCTGCGCCATTGCCCATTAATAGGAATGGTTCATTTGTTGCAATCCAGACATAATCCTCTTTTTCCGGCATGGTTTTAACGATTGGAGAAATTTTGGAAGCGACGACATCGAACTGGCTGATCCACCAGCCTCCTTCATTTGATTTGTCCACAAAGGAAAATGCGGGTTTGCCGGGAATTTTTTGCAGGCATCTGCCAATGCTTTTTGCCACTATTTCCGATGTTCTGGTTTTTGTGTCTGCAATATGCAACTCATGCGGCTCTCCAAGCACAAAAAGCGCTATCTTGCTGTCGCTTGCCCAAACATGATAACCAACAGGCTTAATTTCGGGGAAGATGAGCTCAGGCGTTTCACTGCGCCATCCAAATTGCCATAAACGTTGCAGACTGTCTTTTTCAACCCGCACAACCGAAAAGTGAACGCCGTCAGGTGTGGGGGTTGGTGAATATTCGCTTTCCATGGTTCGGGTAAGTCGGCGATGTTCGGCGCTTTCAATGTCATAATAAAAAATATCTGTTTGACCTTCTCGCATGGAAGTGTAAAGCAGGCTTTTTCCGTCAGGTGTAAAATGGGGCTGATTATCATATCCAACGCGGTTCGTAATATTTTGAGGAGTTCCCCAGACACCCGCATCATGTTTAAGTAAATAGATTTCTGTGTTCGGTATCGTTTGGCCAAAGATGACCGGGGCAAACATGAGCTGCCAGAAAATGATTACTCGTAAAATATTCATCGGTTTCTCCTGTATTTTTGCCAGCGCTTTTTAGTCGGTCTCTTTTGGTTGATTCTTGTGTCGTTTGGTAAATGACCGCATCCATTTCAATTCTAAAATCAATATATTAAGATATGTCCAATCTTCTTTTTTTTGAAAATCTTCACACTAATTTGTCATTTTTGCAGCTATGCGGAATCGGCAGCGCGCCAATGAAGCCTTTCCATCGAAAATTTTCAAGATCAACCGAACCATTTTGCCGAAAGCCGACCCGTTCATCTTGCAGCAATGATTTTTGCAGTCGGCGCATTACAGGATCGTCAAATGAACTTTGCCCCTGTGCGTTAACTACGCGTTGCCAGGGCAGCTCCAGATCACTGCTTGAGGCTCGCAGCGCCCAACCAACCGCGCGCGCGCCATGCGGTTTGCCCGCAAGGGTGGCAACCTGACCATAAGTGGCTACTTTTCCCTTTGGAATTTGGGCGATGATTTTATAGATTTCTTTATAGAATGGACTCATCATTGAATAAGAATAAACGCAGTTTAACCGACTTTTCCAAACAAAGTTGGTTTTCGAAAAATCTAACCGCAAAAAAGAATACCGCCCTCACTTTCGCCGCGCTTTTCTGCATTTATTTCTGGGGATGCGCGCATCAGGTTGCGCCGACAGGCGGGCCGTTAGATAAAACGCCGCCACAGATTGTTCAAACGTGGCCGGAAAACAATTCAATAAACGTTTCCCGCGATGAAGTTATTGAAATTCAATTCAGCGAACGGATGAATCAAAAATCTTTGGAAAAGGCGCTTTTTATCACGCCGGATCCAGGTCAACGTTTAAAAACAAAGTGGAGCGGCAAACGCCTGCGCCTGTTAATGGGCGGTCGGCTTGATTCAGCTCGAACCTATGTCATCACACTTGGCGTTGACCTGAAAGATGCGCACGGAAATTCACTGCCACAGGTTCACACGCTTGCTTTTTCCACCGGGGACAAAATCAGCAACGGTAAAATCAGCGGTCGGATATATGGCGCGGACAAGTTGCAAGGCGCTTTGCTCTGGGCCTATATTTTAGACCAGGCCAAGGCGCCAAACCCGCAGGATGATCCGGGAGATTATGTAACGCAGTCCGACGCCGCCGGCAAGTATCAATTCTCTCATCTTTCACCGGGAAACTACCGGATTTTTGCTATTGAGGACAAAGATAATAATCGTTTTTTTGAATATGGAAGCGATGGCCTGGGAGTTCCAGCCAACGATGTTTCTGTTGCCAATGACAGCGCTTTGGTTAGCGGTTTAAATTTCCGCATCCATGTCAGCGACACCATCGGACCTGCGCTGTCAGAAACGCAGGTTGAAAATAATACCCATATTCGCTTGTTGTTCGATGAGGCGTTAGATGATTCAACCACAAATTCAAGTTCAAGTTATCAGCTCTCATTGCAAAAAAATAAGCAGCCGATTACAATAACAAACGCCTATGTGAGCGCTGTTGATTCAAACGAAGTTAATCTGATAACCGAAAAACATACAGTGGCCGAATATATCGTTTCTGCAAATGATGTGCGTGATTTGGCGGGCAATTTGGTTGACAAAGAGTTTAACAGCGATTCGTTTACCGGCTCTGCAAAACCAGACACCCTGGGACCGAGATTACTTAAATATTCTCCAGGCGACAGCGCTCGATCCGTCCCTTTTCACTCAAAAATCAACATGCACTTTAATGAACCTTTGCGAAAAGCGTTATTTGAGCGTATGTTTTTACTTCTTGATTCTTTAGAGCGAAAAGTTGACGGCAGCTTCAGTTGGAGCACACCCGCGTCAGTTGTTTTTAATCCCGATTCTGCGCTGATGAGTTTGGGGCATTATCAGGTTTCTATTCAAATGGATTCTGTGCAGGATTTGGTTGGCAATCATATTAGCGACTCTACTTTTTCCTGGAGGTTTACAACAATCAACATCGACACATTAACATCTATCGCCGGCAATATAAGCGATCAGGATAGCACAGCCGATGGATCAATTTATCTAACCGCAATTTTAAAAAACACACAGAAAGTGGAATACAAAACAAAAATAGCGGCGCCCGGCTCCTATTTATTTGACGCCATCTTGCCGGGAAGTTATCGCATTGAAGGTTTTCGTGACTCGGATGGTAATCGTGTTTATAGCTATGGAGCCGCGTTTCCCTTTGTTCCCGCCGAGCGATTTATTGTTTACGATGATAGTGTGAGGGCGCGGGCGAGATGGCCCAATGAAGGAAACGATATATCTTTCACAAAATGAGCGGCTCCGTTTGTTTATCCTGTAAAATAACCCATCATTTTTTTGATGATTGTATTAATGAGGTAGAAATGAAAATCAGTAAAATATTATTTGCGCATCTTATTGTCTTTGCAACTGTTGGAATAGTTTCAGCGCAAATGCCGGACAAAGAATTACAATTCGAAAGTTATGTTTTGGCTTTAGAAAAGCTTGAGGGCAAAGGCTTTAATCAATTGCTCGAAGGTGAGTTATATCAATATATCCGCAAACATCCTGACGCTGCCCATAGAGATGAAATGCATTTTAAGCTGGCAACGCTTTATCATGAACGTGGTGAACGGGACAAGTCATTCCTCACCCATTTTGAATTTTTTTATTTACATCGAAGCTCCCGGTTTGCCGTCCAGGCGCACGAGAGGCTGCGAAACATCATCGTAAAAGAAAAAAAGTATAAAAAATTTGAAGATCGCCATATTGCATTACTTGAACAAGATGCTGTCGACGGCGAGCAGAGCTTTGTCAGGCATGTCTTTTTGCAAGATATGCGCCTTCTGCAATTTGAACTCATTCGTCCGCTTTTACTCAAGGCTTATGGCGCTTATCTGGAAGATTATCCAAATTCTGACTTTGTGCCTGAAATTTTATTTTGGCGCGCCGAACTGTTTGCTGAAAATGGTCAACCACAAGACGCGCTATCTGATTTTTTGAAGGTTACTCATGTTTATAAAACCAGCTCTTATGTCACCGCCAGCAAGCTGAAAACTGGCGAGCTGCTTTCAAAAGGTTTAAAGGAACATCAAAAAGCCGTGCTGGTTTTTGAAGAGTTCTTGTTGGAATATCCGGAAGATCCGCAAGCGCCGTACGCGCAATATAAGATTGGCAAAATTCAGGAAGAGCGGCAAAAAAAATATCTCGAAGCAATCAACTCATACTCAGCTATTGCAGAAAATTATCCGGCAAGCGTTGAGGCGGTGCCGGCCTTGTTTGAGGCGGCCAGGCTTTACAGTCATCGTTTCAGGGAATATGAGCAGGCGATTCGTGTCTATACGGAAATTGTCAGAGACTTCTCTTCCGACATCAAGGCGCCATACGCCATGGCCGAGGCTGCGCGAATTTACGAAAAGAAGTTGCAAGACTATTTAAATGCAGCGAACGTCTACTTTAAAGTTTACGCGAGCTATCCGCAAAGCAATATTGCGTTGTCATCGCTTTATGCAGCAGCTGAAATTAGTGAAAAAAGGTTGGGCGATATGAATAAGGCTTCCGCGTATTACAGACTTCTCACCGAAAAATTTCCGGACACAAAATTGGCAAAAAAGGCGTCAAGGCGGCTGCAAAAGATAGCAAAGAGCGCCGTTCAAAAAGATGTGACGGCGGAGAAATGAGCTTTGTCATGCGTCGCCGCCTGGCAGGTAACAACGGTGTCCAAGTTCAGAACTTTTGGTAACCCCATTTATGTCGCGTGGGTTGAGGAAATTCGCTCGACATAAATAGCGGAATCACGTTCTCTTCGCAGTCCTCGGTTTATTGGGCGCGAAGATTTCTATAAGACCTGCCATGTTTGTTTCGCATCTAACGATGAATAGCTCAAGTTTCGCAGAATATATTTGAGCTTGCCATAGATAATAGTTTGTGTTTATGACCTTTATATTGATAATTCCAAATACGTTCAAAATAAAAACTTATTAAGAGATCAAACCTTGTTGAGCAATAATTTTTGCCACAGATTGAACACGGATTCTATTTGCGCCGCCTAAGAATCCAAACTCATCCGTGATAATCGGTCGCCAAATTATCTTTTGGCTTTTTCAACCCATAGCCAAAAGCTCGAACACACGACAACTTTTAATCTCATGGCCAAACGACTGGAAATGGAACACATGCTTATCTCATTATTGTTATTAAAGCTATATAGACATTAACTCAGTAAACAGATTAACAAAAACAACGACTTAGTCATGTGCGAAACTTGAGTGAATTATTGAAGAAAAAGGCCGCCAAACTGCGACGGCCTTACCTTGTGGACTGTTTATGTTTTTTTTTGCACGGCGGGAACGCAATCAGCCTTGCAAAACAAGGTTGAACACCGACGAATCGATATTGAGCAGATGCGCTAATTTGTCATCAACCGCAATATTAATTCGATCACCGTATTGTGACAGGCGACGGAGCAATTTTTCGAAATGTTTAACCTGACTCTCCTGCAATTCATGTATCTGTAATGTGACTGAAGATGTTGTGTCTTGCAATACCCGTTCAAGCTGACGACGCGCATTTTTAAAAAATTTCCGATCCAAATCCCCTTTTAGTGAAAAGTTTAGATTGGAGGCGGCATCTTTGAACTTTAGCAGAGAAACCTCAAACGCGCCCAAATTGACATACCGATGGAAAATTACCTCAATGTCTTTCAGGTAGCTGTGCGTCAATTCATTTACTTTTTCAAACTCGACCACAAAGTGCCGTTCAATGTAATCGTGCATGGCAAGCGCAGTAATCCAGTCTTGAACCACCATTGCAAAAAGACCTGGTTTCAAAATGGGCAGCGAACGCAAGAAATGCGCTATCCGTGAAAAACCGCCAGGCGCCAAACCTTTTCTGACAAATTTTGACATAATTCTAATCAGTTGCATAAATGAATATTCCTGTGCATTGGTCATTTTACCCAAATGGCTCGTCTTGTTCCTGATGCGCTGACTGATGTTTCGATCTTCCAGCAAACGATAATAGAGTTTGCGGTAACCCGCCACCATTTCATGATACTCCATTTGCTTTGGAATGACATTTGTGCCAAGCTTTGTATTGTCTGTCTCGTTTTGGTGCAACCGTAACCGGCCTGCTTTCTCAAGCCGATTATACAATGGCGTTTTGGGCAGCGCCATCAACAGACCGATCATGGCCGCCTGTATGCCGGTATCCATAATAAATCGGAACTGTTTTTCAAAAATTTCCGGCGTGTCATTATCAAAGCCGACAATAAAGCCAGCCATAACATCAATTCCATGCGCATATATTTTTTGAACAGAAGCGCGCATGTCCTGACGCATATTCTGATACTTAAACGTCTCTTTCAGGCTTTCTTCGTCAGGCGATTCAATGCCAATGAAGACCCAATTAAAATTAGCCCGGTTAAATAATGTCAGCAGCTCTTCGTCCTGCGACATATTTAAGGAAGCTTCTGTGCCAAAACTAAATTGGTATTGATGCTGTCTTTGGTACTCAAACAAAAATGCCAATAATTCTTTTGCCACAGGCTTATTGCCGATAAGATTGTCGTCAACAAAAAAACCAGCCCGAACATTCATCTCACGCAACAAGTCAAGCTCTTTGCCAATCTGCTCAACTGTTTTGGTGCGCGGCTTGCGGCCAAACATGACAATGATGTCGCAAAATTCACAACGAAACGGGCAGCCCCGTGAAAATTGCAAACTTACCGCGCGATACTTGTCTATTTGCAGCAAATCAAACCGCGGAGTCGGTGAAATGCTCATGTCAACGTTGCCGCTCTCCATATATAACTTTTGTGGACGCGAGGCTTCAAAGTCCAGACAAAATTGCGGCCAGATATTTTCGGCTTCGCCCGCAACCACGGCGTCGGCCAAGGTTTCGTATTCTTCCGGGCACAAACTTGCATAGCTGCCGCCAACCACAACAAAATGTCCCTGCCCGCGATAAAAATTCATCAACTCTTTTTGTCTGTCAAACTGAACGCCCATGCCACAGATGCCAATGAGATCGGCTTCAGGTTGCAACGGAATTGGCTCTATGTTCTCGTCAATGATGGTAATGTCCCAATCGTCAGGGCAAAGAGCCGCCAAAGTGGCCAGGCCAAGCGGAGGATAGTTGCTTTTTGAGGTGGGTAGAATTTTCTCCGAAGCCCATTTAAAGCTCCAAAAACTTTCCGGGAATTTTGGATTAATCAGCAGAAGTTTCATGTTCATCTCCTTGGTTCAATTAAAACGCCGCTTGCATTTTCGGGTTAGGGGAGTTCGGTATTTTGCAGGAATAGTGACTTTGATTGCAGATAATCAGAAGATCAGCAAAGGGCTGTCGACCGGATTTATTTTCAACTCCGGCGACAAGTCGAAGTGTTCGTTCATGAAGTCGCCGATTTCACCGATGGTTTTTTTAGAAAGCAGGTTGGCCATTTCCTGCATGGCGTCTCCGCTGAGCATAAACGGCATATAAGTAAAAAGCATTTTGTCGCCATCGCATTGGCAATAGATCTGGCGCTCTTCCACCTTATGGCCAAGCTTGCCGTTCACAATGCAGTTTGAAGTCCAGTCTTCCACATCAAAGTTTTCTGCATCGACATACTTTTGCCGACGAGCCAAAAAGTCGACGCGTTGCGACATATATTCATCGAGTTTCTGTTGTGATTCTTCAGAAACTTGCTTGCGAAACGTTTCCATACATTGAAGGCACATTGCGTACTCGAAAATGGTATCGCTGCTGTTTTGGAAATTCGTATAGTTTCGAATTGCTTTCTCAATGACATAAGGAACGCCGTGATCGAGCAGATAGCAATCACAAACAAGGCAATTGCTAAATAGCCGCCCGGTTGCATCTGAATGAAAAATTTCCGGAATTTCGGAAAACTCATTTGTAATAAAGAGATCAGCCACTTCTATTTCCAGTTCATATTTATTAAAAAAAACAAATCTTTAGTCTACTATTGAAAATTCACTGCAAACGCAACTATTCGTGCCAGTTTTGAGCGCATTTAATTGCTCTTTTCCAGTTTCGAGACAAAGCCCTTGCCTCGTCCGCAGCCATTTCCGGATCAAACCGCGCATCGATCCGCCACTGTTTTTCAAGCTGTTCGACACTGTCCCAAAAGCCGATGGCAAGTCCTGCCAGGTAAGCGCCCCCCAAAGCCGTGGTTTCAACGATTCCGGGTCGGACAACCGGAATCTGCATCAAGTCAGCCTGAAACTGCATCAGTAAATCATTAACCGACGCTCCGCCATCGACACGCAATTCATTCAATAAGATTCCAGAGTCGGCCTGCATGGCTTGCAGCGCGTCTGCGGATTGAAAAGCAATGGCCTCCAATGCGGCGCGCGCCAGATGTCCTGCTGTGGAGCCGCGTGTAAGTCCGGTAATTGTTCCCCGCGCAGACGAGTCCCAATATGGCGCTCCCAACCCTGTAAAAGCAGGCACAAAATAAACGCCGCCATTATCTTTTACTGTTTTGGCAAGCGCTTCAATATCTTTTGATGTCTTTATCAGACCCAGGCCATCGCGCAACCATTGCACAACCGCGCCTGCAATAAATACGCTGCCCTCAAGCGCATAATTCACTTTGCCATTCATGCTCCATGCAATGGTGGTCAGCAGATTGTTTTGTGAGTCGACGACCTGCGCGCCCGTGTTCATCATCATAAAACAACCGGTTCCATAAGTATTTTTTAACATTCCGGGCAGGCCGCACATTTGTCCGAAAAGCGCCGCATGTTGATCGCCGGCAATGCCTGAAATCGGAACTGATTTTCCAAAAACAGCCGCGTCTGTATGACAGAAAACGCCGCTGCTGTCAACCACCTTCGGCAGCATTGAGGCTGGAATATCAAAAATTTCAAGCAATTCCTGATCCCATTGACAGGAGTGAATATTATAAAGCATAGTGCGGCTTGCATTCGTGACATCGGTCAAGTGTTCTTTGCCGCCGGTCAATTTGTAAATTAGCCATGAATCGACGGAGCCAAAAGCCAGCTTGCCAGCGTTGGCCTTTTCACGGGCGCCATCGATATGATTCAGAATCCAATGCAATTTTGAGGCGGAAAAATAGGCGTCGACAATAAGACCGGTTTTTTGCTTTATCATCGCGCCGTCGGTCTGTTTTAGCTTTTCGCAAAAAGTAGCTGTGCGGCGGTCTTGCCAAACAATTGCGTTGGCAACCGGTTGCCCGCTTTCCCGATCCCAGACAATGGTGGTTTCGCGTTGATTGGTTATGCCAACGGCGGCTATTTCATTTTCACCACCCTTTACCTGACTGATAGCTTTGCGCAAAACCAATAACTGCGTTCGCCAGATTTCTTCGGGGTCATGTTCAACCCAGGTCTGATAAGGGAAATATTGCTCAAATTCTTGCTGCGCCGCCGCGCAAATATTGCTGTCGCGATCAAACAGAATGGCGCGAGAACTGGTTGTTCCCTGATCGAGAGCAAGAATATATTTTGCGGCGAGTTTAATCACTATTTGTCTTCCACATAAAAAAGATTAGCCAATAAACGACATCTGCGCTTGCTTTTCAAATAAAATATCCATTCCCGCCGCTTATTTTACTTCTTAAAATAAAAAGAACAGTTTATATCAATTTGTCTGATTGCCGATATTAAATCACAACCTGTATAAGACGGGTTCGTTGAGGCGGGCAATGCGCGTTTACCTGCGTTACATTGATGAATCGTGAAACCGATTGCGGAGTGACCTGGCATTTTGGTATTTTCTTTCTGGAAAATTGATTATGTTATTGGTTACAGCTATATGTGAGAGATAGATGTTTACCTGATACCCTTTGATTTGTAGCAATTAATTTAATTGCACTTAAAACTCAGATGAACCCGAAGTATATCCAAATTTAAGTGTTGAGAAACGACATTCCTTTCACCTAAAAAAGAGAGCGGAGAGTTATGGGGCTTAAAGATTTGTTTCGAAAAAAGCAAGAAGACGATTTTGACCCATTAGCGGATTTAACGTTATCCAAGCTAAAAGTGGGTTATTTGGTGGACTATGATCTGAAAACATGGGAAATTACAGATTATTGCGTTTACGACTATGGCGACGGGATTCGCGCTGACGAGTGGGAGTTTACTTCAGGACGAGAAATATCGTATCTCGAGCGCGCCGAAGACGATGATGTTGAGTGGGCATTTGCTAAAAAAATGCCCATTGGCGCAATTGATGAGGATGTAAAGAAAAGTATTATTGACACGGAGGATCCGCCCAACCAAATCACTTGCAAAGGGAAAAAGTATTATTTGGATGAATCCGGCGCAGGAAAAATGCGTAAGGAAGGTCAGGTCGACGCAGAGTTTATTTCCTGGACTTTTATTGATGAGCAAGATGAAAACTTTGTCGTTATTGAGCAGTGGGGTGAAACCGAGTTTGAAACGGCGGCCGGGCATTATGTCGAAGAATATCAGTTCACAAATATTTTGCCCGGACAAATTTAATAAAGAAACTCTCAGTTGGTTCTCACGAATATACAGAAAACAAATATTTTTTTCGGAGGTTGAATTATGATCCGCTCAAAACTTTATTGGCTGTTGGTGGCCTCATTCACTTTTGCGTGCGGCGCCACTACACCGCTGAAGCGCATTGCAAAAGATTTGGAAAAATATCCGGAGTTTTCAATTACACTGGCAGATATGAAAGAGGACGGCAATTTTTTCAAAGAATATTATCATCGCTACAAAACCGTGTATAAAGAAAAAGGGGAACCCGGCGATGAGTCAGCTTTCCATAATGAGGAAACCGATTGGCTTCGCGTTAAAAAAGACGAGTATCAAAAATATCAGGATTATCTGGGGATGGTTCTGCTCTCCAAGTCGAAGGAGGGAAAGATTTCCAACGACAAATATCCGGCGGGCTATCAATACGTTGGCGATTCGCAGTATGGCAAGTGGCAGAGGGATTCAAGTGGGGGTTCCTTTTGGGAATGGTATGGAAAGTACGCGATGTTCAGCACAATGTTTGGCATGTTTAATCGCCCCATTTATCAATCACACTGGAACGACTATAGTGGCAATAGAAGATCCGGTCGAGCTTATTATGGACCGAACCGGGAATATGGCACGCGCGGCTCATACACAAAAAAGTCAAATCCGAGCTTCTTCGAAAGAAGGCAAAAGCGCGAATCCGCCCGTAAGTCGGCCTTTAGTCAAAAGGTAAAAGAACGCACACGCCGCAGCAAAATGAGTGGGGTCAGAAGTCGGCGCAGCGGCGGTTTTGGAAAATAGTAAAGGCAAAAATATCGCCGGATATTATAAAAACTCCTTAAAAAGGCCTAACCTTCAGATGCTCAAAATTATATTTTTTAATAACTTGTCGAACCTTATATCACGAGGAGGGATGTCATGACAATCGATCAGGTCGTCACATCGTTTATTTATCTTGCCGGTGTTTTCACGCTTTTTTATCTGGGGAAAATCGTCTTTGAGCGGGTAAACCGGAGCTTCAATTTAAATGAGCAACTGGTTAAAGAAGATAATCTCGCCTGCTCGCTCGCCGTTGCCGGATATTACCTCGGTTTAATTTTTGCGCTCGGCGGCGTTTTATCCGGTCCTGCGACTTTCTGGGTTGAAGATCTGTTTGACATTTTTTTCTACGGAATATGCTCGATCATTTTGCTTAATATTTCAAGTTTTATCAATGACAAAATCATTCTATACAAATTTGATAATACAAAAGAAATTATTGAAGACAAAAATGCCGGAATGGGCATTGTCGAAGCGGCAAACTATGTTGCAACCGGCCTAATCGTAAACGGCGCAGTTTCCGGATCAGGCGACTTGGTAACAGCCCTGGCCTTTTGGTTTATGGGACAGATTGCGCTCATTCTTGCCAGCTTTCTTTACAACTTCATCACCCCGTATGACGATCATGCAGAGATTGAAAAAGACAATGTGGCGGTCGGCGTCTCATACGCAGGCATGCTCATCGCTTTGGGCAATGTTATCAGAGTTGGAATTAGCGGCGACTTTATCTCGTGGGACATAAACCTGACGCAGTTCGCATCATTTACTTTGTATGGCGTGCTGCTGCTGCCTTTGCTCCGCCTGATTACCGACAAGATCTTCCTGCCAGGCGAAAAATTAACCGATGAGCTGGTTAATCAGGAAAAGCCAAATATCGGCGCCGGGGTTTTGGAAGCGGTTTCCTACGTTGCGGGTTCAATATTGTTGAGCTGGTTGATTTAAATGTCAAATAGCTTTCGACTATTGAACAGAGTTATCGGTCAATATCGGCCAGGCCGGAATCAATAAAATAAAACAATTAACGTCATTGGCTCCAACGCGCTGCGCTGGAGCATTTTTTGAATCACCGACTCGACAAGCCTGACTCAACCGCCCAAACGGGCGTCTCCCCGCATTAAGAAAGTTCAAGAACTTTCTTAATGCGCTTTACAGATATTGATAAGTGCGAGCTTGCCTTTCTCACTTCACCATCTTTCAGGATAATTAGCTGTGGCGATTGATGTCTGATCTGAAAGGTTTCCGCGACACTGTCCGATAGATCTCGATATTTCAGTAGATCGAGAAAGTAAGCGTCAAGCTGATCTTCTGCAATATCCCATTCCCGCTCCAGACGAACCTTAACGCCAGAACTAATGCTGCACCGCGTGCTATGTTTAAAAACAGCCACGGGTCTTTGTTTTGATCCTTCCACCAAATCAGCAATCTGACTTACATCGGTTAAATTTTTCCAAGGCAACAAATTTTCTTCTCCATCTCAAATGAATAGGTTTTGAAACGCTTAAATTTACCTGATCAACAACCGGGAGTCAAATCAAATTCCTTGTTTGACAAAAACATTTAATGGCGCTTTCTAAAAGCCGCGTTTTTTTACAATCTTCTGATAGAAAAACAAAAAGCGCATCGCAAAAAACTATTTGCTGACGCGCTTTCCATTTATCTTTGAACAGCGTTAATTTGCAGCCATCAGCTCAGCTTTTTGAACCAGGCTGATGAATTCAGCGCGATAGCCCTCCGCATCGTCTCCTTTGGCGTTTTTGGCCATTTTCAGCGCGTTCTCATAAGAGGAGGTTCCTTTGAATTCAGAGTCTCGCAAAAGCATGCCAAATTCAGCAACCGCAGCGGCAAATCGAAAATCGTTAGAAGTTTGTTCAAAACGTAAAGCGCGTTCCTTAAGAGTAGATGAGATTAAACGGCTTTCATCTTCTCTCGGTCTTTTGTAGCGCAATTTAATCGTCATCCATTCATCAATATTGGCGGCGTCGGTCATCTCGCTTTGTTGATATTTTAGATCATCCACTGATTTAATGAAATCGCTTTTTACACCGACGGGAATAATTTCATAAAGGGCGGTGACGCTATGTCCCGCTCCCAATTCACCGGCGTCTTTCTGGTCATCGTTAAAATCTTCTTTGGCCAGCATACGGTTTTCATAGCCGATCAACCGGTAGGCTTGCACTTTGGTGGGGTTAAATTCGATTTGAATTTTTACATCTTTGGCGATTGTAAACAGTGTGGCGCGCATCTCTTTTACAAACACCTTTTTTGCTTCCAATATGTTGTCGATGTAAAAATAATTGCCGTTTCCTGCATTACTTAAGCTTTCCATGCGGCCATCTTTATAATTTCCCATGCCAAAGCCGCAGATTGTGAGAAAAACCCCGCTTTTACGCTTTTCTTCAACTAATCGTATCAACTCCGAGGTGGATGACACGCCAATATTAAAGTCACCGTCCGTTGCCAAAATCACCCGGTTGTTTCCTTCCTTTAGAAAATTTTCCATGGCAATTTTATAGGCAAGCTGCACGCCTTCGCCGCCCGCTGTTGAACCACCAGCCTTTAGCCTGTCTAACGCTGCAAGAATCTCATCTTTCTTGTCGGCGGAAGTGGAAGGCAGAACGAGTCCGGCCGAACCGGCATAGGTGACAATGGCGACGCGATCAGCTGAATTCAAATTTTTCACCAATAGCTTAAAAGCTGTTTTAAGCAAAGGCAACTTGCTCTGTTGCTCCATTGAACCGGAAACATCCAACAGGAAGACCAGATTACTGGCGCCAAGCTTATCATAATCAAGATTTTTTCCTTGCAAGCCGATGTGCGCAAGTTTATGCTGGTTATTCCAGGGCGCGTTTGAAATTTCGCTCTTGATTGAAAAAGGGTTGTCACCCTTGGGCTCTTCATAAGCATAGTCAAAATAATTGATTAACTCTTCAATTCGAACCGCATCCTTGTAAGGCTTCTGACCGCTATTGAGAAACCGGCGCACATTTGCATAAGACGCGGCGTCCACATCAATGGAAAAGGTTGACAACGGGTTAATTTTTACCAACTTAAATGGATTGTCGTCAATTTTATCGTACTCTTCGGTGTTATGCGGTCTGGCGTCAGGCATTATATCAGGTCTGGGCGGCGATGTCATACTTAACGAAGTACTGAAATTATTCGTTTTCATTGCGGCGCTCTGTTTCCGAGCCGATGAATTTTGCGCAGGCAAACTTGTTTCCTTTGTCGATAGAGCTTCGGCTGCAATTTCGTCAGGCTGTTCAATATATACTTCCTCTTTTTTGCTTTCTTTGGCAGCTGAACCGTTTGGCTCCTCTGGTTTTTGGGAAGCGCTATTACAGGAAAGGGCGCCTCCTGTAAGCAGCGCCGCAAGCGACAAATATAAAATTGTTCTAAGCATAATAACTCCTTTTGTCAGGTTAGAGCTTAATAAAGGAAAAATATCTATCCGTAAAAACCAGATAGACTGGCCTGAATTCTGTCAAGCCAAAAAAATATGAATCGGCGTTGTTCAGCAAACTTCTTTGAATAAAAATTAAACGCTTTTGGAGGTTAATGGCAAGAGCGGACAAAAGGTAAACGGCATTTTAATTTTTGATTTTAAACCGCCGCGTAAATGGCGCAAATGATGTCTGGAAAGCGCCACAAAAAAAGGTCTGTCACCCGGAAAGATTACAATCAAAAAAATGATTGTTTGCCTAAAACTTTCTCTCAGCATGACAGACCCGGTTGATATTAAATCAAACTTTTGATTCGGTCACTTCATCTTATTTTGCGAACAACATTTTTCGGGTCATCACAAAACCCGGACTCTCAATTCGGTAAAAATAAACACCTGAAGCCATGTTGCCAGCATTGAAACTGATTTTATGCTCACCAGCTTCAATATTTTTATTTATCAAACTGGCGACTCTGTTGCCCAGCAAATCAAAAACCATCAGCTTTACTTTGCCACTTTGAGGAATTGAATATTTTATTGTTGTGGCAGGATTAAACGGATTCGGATAATTTGCCGACAACGAGAATTGAAACGGCGCGGAGCTGTTTTCAGATGTGCCCATCATTATTTCTATACTGGAGCTGTATTCAAAACCGCCGTCACGGTCAATTTGCTTAAGTCGGTAAAAATATTTTCCTGAGACAACTTCCTGATCGCGAAACGAATACGTTTGCGTTTGGGCGGTTGTTCCGGCGCCGCCAACAAAGCCAATTTTTTGCCACTCATTTTGCTCCCGCCGCCGCTCGACTTGAAACCCGAAGTTATCTGTCTCGGTCGCGGTCGACCAACTTAACAGCGCTGCGCCCGCCTCTACCTGGGCGGAAAAAGAAGTCAACTCAACCGGAAGAATGATGGTTCCTTCATCAGCGCCGGCAAATGGGAATAAGGGATCCCTTGGATCGTTATCAATATCCGTTGACACCTCGGCAAGTAGAGGAACAATTAAATCGAGATCATTTTTTGAGGCGCCATTCAGATGTAAATCACCTGTTGCGCCGTTAATAAAAGAGACTGCTTTTTCTACAGAAGTCAAATTAGATGTCGTCGCTGTCTGTAAATCGATTAAGTTGTCGTATTGGGTGCCACCCCAGGAATAGGGGGTGGTTGACCCGACGCGGTCAAAAATATTATTTTCGCAAACAGAAATATTCGCACTGGCGTTAACAGCGTAAATAACGCCATTCGCATTGGGATTGGAAAAAATATTATTTCGAACATTGTTGTCTATCGTCAAATCTGTACCATCGTCATCCGTCAGGAAGGCAATTGACTCTGTTGCATGAGAGCTTTGAATTAAGACTGTATTATGAAAAATATCAAAGTTTACGCTGGAATATATGTTGAGGCCTCTTGCAGACTCAGCCCCACCGGATCCAATTTTGACAAAATTATTTGCAATCAATCCGCGGCTGCTCTGACTATCACCGCTATAGATCATAGCAATGCCAACCCCGTCGGCCAGGGCAATTCGGTTATTGGAAATGTTAACGCTGTCCCCGACAGCATTAATATAAATTCCAAATATCTCGTTGCCCGCCGCGCTGGTGGTAATTTCATTGCCCGACAGATAACAACCTTCGGCATTGTTAATATTGACGCCGTATTCAGATTGGTCAATAAACCTATTGTTTACAATACGATTATTGTTTAGTTGAGTCGAAGCGCCGATGGCGATAAGGTTAATTCCATAGGCGCCATTATTAAAGGTGTTTCCCTCAATTAAAAAATTAGATGGCAACACTGAATTAAGTTTTAGAGAATAAATTAGTTGGCTCTGAGTCACGCCGGGGTCAACCGAGCCGTTAAAAATGCAATTACGAATAACAATATCAGCTGCTTCATTCAAAGAAATAATGCGACCGCTGTTCGCGTTTGTTGTAGTGAATGTTATATCTTGAAAATTCACAAATCGGGCATTATCGAGTAATAAGACCCAGTTGTTGTTAGGGTTGCCGGTTCCCAGAATAACATCCGCTGCATTCCCCGAGGCTGACTGAAATGTAACCGTATTTGATGCGGAAACGCCAGTAATGGCGCCAATAGTAGGAGACTCATTATCATTATAGGAACCGGACTCTATCTGGAAAATCACCGGCCCAATAACTCCTCTTGTCGTAACGTCTTGAATAGCCGCGTCGACTGTAGCATAATTAGCTGCGCCGCTGCCGCCGATTGTATAGGTTCCACTTAAAGGTTGCGTTTTCGTTTGCGCGCTCAAATGGGAAGTGGTTAAAATTGTTAGAAAAAATAATAAGATGTGCCGCATAAAATTTCCCCTAGTTTTTAAAATAGTTATCGGCTAAAGTTGAGCCATTCGATAATACAAAAATACAAGCTGTTACCGGGTTTCCCTGATCGATTTTTTTACCAACTTCTCTGCGTCAGCAGAAGTGTCGAGTCGACAAAAACAACCACTGAGACTCGGATCAAACATAGTTTATCTATCTGCAAAAACCCATTTTACCGGAAAACTGATAAGCGTAGGAGAAATACTGTTTCTTTTTTGAGAAGACCAAATAACCAACTTTTTGAGCCGCTGCTTACTATTTGATAGAACTTTGAGCGCGCAGAGTCAGACAAAATGCTCAAAAGTTCCTTTATGCAGCCTTGCAAGGCTGAACCCGCACAAATGTCATTCAACTCAAGTAATGCCGATTCAGTGTCAATAGTTATTCGGTTCTACTGATTAACCTGAGTCATGAACGCAAAGCCCATTTTATAATGGAGGAATTTAAGGGACAGATTGCCGACCTTTTTGTCCGGATGCGCTAGGTCAGACGGTTTTGTTGAATGATGCCTCTTTGCAAATCAGAAATGAAACCGCGCCGCTGGTCAGAAGCCTTGGCAGTAAAATGATTTGGGATGGTAAAATTGAGTTAAACCCATTGTCCTGCGCGTTCATTATTATCAGTGAAAATTAAATCCGCTTGCCAATGGTTCTTCTTCCTGGAAGCTCTTGATTTTTTTTACAAAATTCCTGATACTGTCCAATCAATTTGTTGAAATTTTAAACATTAATTTTGGATTATAATATGCATCTCTTTACCCTGGTTGATTCTTTTCATAAAACCTGCAAAGACATACCCGACAAAATTGCTTACCGTTACAAGGAAGAAAATAAATGGCATGCCATTACATGGCAACAGCAGTTCGAAGCTTGTCGGAAAATTTCAAAAAGTTTAATTGCGCTCGGTGTAAGTAAGGGAGCCAAAATTAATATTCTTGCGCAAACCAGTCTTGAATGGGTTCAGTGCGATTTGGGTATACTTGCTTGCGGAGCTGTTTCGGTTGGCGTCTATCCTTCGAGTTTGGCCGCAGATTGCCGTTACATTATTGATCATTGCGGCGCCGAGATTATCTTTGTTGATCAGCAGGAGCAGGTAGAAAAAATTTTGGAAGTTCGCAACGATCTGCCTGCGTTAAAGCATATTATTTTAATGAACATGGATGCCCCTGCCACAACGGACGCGTTGGCGTGGCAGGATTTTTTGGAAATGGGCGCTGAAGTGTCGGACGGAATCCTGGAAGAACGGAAAAAGAACATCCATCCTGATGATATGGCTTTTATTGTTTATACATCTGGAACAACGGGTCAACCCAAGGGCGTAATGTTGAGCCACCATGCCACTTTGTTCACCTATATTGCAGCAATGAACTCCTGCCACCTGCTAAATCATTATGAAACATTGCTTTTTCTGCCGCTTGCCCACGTTTATGCGCGCGGCTTTATTTATCTTTGCATTGTAAAAGGCATAACAACCGCCTTTGTCGAGAATGTTAATACAGTCGGCGATAACCTTAAGGAAATCAAACCCCATTTCTTTGTAAGCGTGCCTCGTGTTTTTGAAAAAATTCAAGAAAAAATTATTACTGAAGTTCAAGCTGGAAGCCCGTTGAAGAAAAAAGTGTTTAATTTGGGCTTAAAGCTGGGTCTTCAAAAAAGCAAATTGCTGCAACAGAAAGAGACCGTTCCAAACCTGCTTCTTTTCAAATGTGCGTTTTTTGACTTGTTTGTCTTTAGCAAAATTCAGAATGCGCTTGGCGGCAGACTAGCCTGGACTGTTGCCGGGGGCGCTCCAAGTGATAAAAATATGTTGGAATTTTTCCATGCATGCGGCATTCTTATTCTTGAGGGGATCGGTATGACGGAAAATTGTTCTTTCTCAAATGTGAACCGCTTTGACAACTATAAATTCGGCACAGTCGGGTCGCCCGGACCGGGTATTGAGGTGAAAATTTCCAATAACGGAGAAGTATTGACCCGCGGTGAAAATACAATGATGGGCTATTACAAAGACTCAATAGCAACCGGGGAAGCTATCGACAATGAGGGATGGCTGCACACGGGCGATATTGGTGAAATTGATGAAGACGGTTTTTTAAAAATAACGGATCGAAAAAAAAATATTATCGTGACATCGGGAGGTAAAAATATTGCGCCGCTAAAAATTGAACAAGCTTTGCTCAATTCACCCTTTGTCAGTCAGGCGTTGGCGTATGGCGATCGAAAAAAATATATCACAGCGCTCGTCACCTTAAACGCCGAGGCCGTTAATTACTGGTGTCATTACACTGGCGCCAGTCAAAAAAAACTGGAAGATTTGTGCAGTGATTCAGGTGCAATACAACTGATTGCGGATGAAGTTGCAAAGGCCAACAAAGGGCTTGCTTCCTTTGAGTCGATTAAACAATTTAGAATATTGCCATATCAATTTAGCATTGAAAATGGTTTTCTGACGCCGACGCTTAAATTAAAACGAAAAGTAGTCATTGAAAAGAATCGCGCTGTCTTGGAAAAGATGTATCAATAATTATTTCGTCTCGTCGCTTTTCGGAAACCTGATTTAGACAGACAAAGACATCTTAAACCTCTGGAAGCGGAATGCCTCCAGAGGCTTAAGTACTCATTTTGTTCAATCAATCATCAAGACTTTTTGCCCAAAAATGTGGCGCCGTCTTCACTGAGATTTTTGACATAAGTTTCAGGCGATTCGGCGAATTTTTCATCGCAACCAGGACAGCAAAATCCGTAGTTTTTCCCACCATGCTCAACGATTTCAACGTCAGCGGTAACCTCGCCGCCTGATACAGGACATAATTTGTTCCAGGCTTGGTTGCCTTCTACAGCGACAGCTTCTTCAGCATGCCCGGCGTGTTCAGCGTGCTCAGCTTTTGCAGCGTCGTGATTTTCCACAGCAGCCTTGTCCTGAGGGGCGTCGCCCTGTTCACTTTTTGAACATCCAAAAGCAAGCAGTACTGCGAAAGATAGTGTGATGAGTATTTGTTTCTTGAACATTTTGTTCTCCTTATGATTATTGGTAAGTAACTAACTTCAAATCAAAATAATATTCCGAAGGCTTCTCAACCGACGACTTTGTTTTCGTTTTAGGTCAATTACTCGTTAATGGTTGATGTAAGAAATCGTTGTGATTTTTTATTAAAATGGTTTACCAGTTTGATGCTTGCCGTATATTGTTTTCGCGCCCCTTTTAAAAAGTAGAAAAATAGCTGTTGGTGATTTTTGGGGCAAGATTGAGAAACCTCAACCCACTGGAACCTTCCGAGTTGAGAGGCTCTATTTAGCATGAATAATGCCAATTTGGGCGCTGAGTATAGCCTGAACTTACTTTTGCCAACAAGGGTTGCTTTTTTTGTGAAGCAGTAAGAAACTCCAAATAGCACTGCTATCTTTATTATAATGATTTTGCCCTGCACAGTTGCATTGCGTTAACTTGATTTTTGGCCTAAAGTAAAGTTTACGAATTTGACTTTTTAAAGAGTGTTTTAAGGAAGATCAGCGCAGATCAGCTCAAAAATGCTTCAGTAAGGAGAGAAAGATGAATTTCCCCGAATGGGAAGGAACGTAGTTGTCGATTTTTGAAGAGGGAGCGCTGAGTAATTTGCTTTGAAATAAACTGATCCGCATTTGTTTTTATGGTGTAAAGAAGATTGCAGTCGCTTTTAAAAGTACATTTTTTTTTGTTCTCCGGGCGCGGTCCAATGTATTGCAGAGGAGAAATTGGCGTGGGAAATTTTTTGCAGCAGTAGGGTGTTTCAAATGAATGCCCCTCTGGTTTTGAGCTGCAACAAGAAACTTTCTTTTCTCCAGTATTTTTCATCTCAGAGCATTTTGTTAAACGCTGTAAGGGGGTGGTGGTCGCGAGTAGTGAGAAGAGAAGAATGAAGCTGACTATTTTTCCCGACACCTTTAAAGACTTATGGTTATTCTGATTCATATTCTGTTTTCTTTCTAGTACACGTAAAAGAATACCGCCATGGATGGTAAAAAACAACAGATTTCTTGTTTTTTGTTTCTTCTTGTTAACTTTTATGGTTTTAGCGCTTCAATTTTGATTTACTTTGTGCAGCTTGTTTGTGTTTTCGCCGCGCAATGTTATTGTTGATAATTCGGCAAGCCGCCTGCCTTTCAATTTTTTGAAAGTCCAAAAGCATTTTTGTCGATCGCGAACGGTTACGCATTCGTAATCGAATTGATTGGACTCGTAATTCAAATATGTAACGTCATTTGAAGTCTCGCTTATATATTCAATTTTATCAAATTTAATTGTTCCGACTTAGTTGTTTATTATAAAACACTTATGTATTTGTTTTGTGTCGTTCCACGGAGGTATTTCTTTTGTAGTTTTTTGGCACACCTTTTGTCTGTGAGGGCTTTGTTTTTAAACATGGGTAGAACCATTCGACTGGTTTTAGAAGGTAGTTTGAATGTTCGAGAGAAGAAATTACAAAAGTGCCGGATTCATATTCGAAAAGTGAAGATGAGAAGGGACACTTATCTGGAAGAGAGGGAAAATTGGTAAATTGTGTTGATGTAAAAATTGCAAATGTAGGTCCCACCGAAATATCTACGCTAACCACTTTGATGGACTCATTGAGGGATTCTGACGAATATATTGATAGTATTGTGACATCCGGGTCTGATAGTAATTATATTGTAACAGTGAAAAAAGGTGAGCTGGCTCAATTAAAGGAGGCGCTCAGAGCTGTGTTGCGGGTTGTCACCGCTGAGCGGGTTGAAATTCAGCCATGGAATGGCTCTGAAAAAGGATGGTCTCACTAACGAGGTTAGAAACTTTCTTATTCATGTAAATCCACGCTCCATACATAATTTTAGCCGAACGTCAATTCTCCTCCTCCTGGTCAATGTTTCGTTGTTCAGTTGACTTTTATCTGAAGTTTTTAAATTTTTTTGTCATTATCTATTTTTCTTTGCCGGATGGAAGGTTTACTTTTCTTATCCCTCAAGGAGTTGTAGACTTTCTTTACCTTGGGTAAGTTGTTAGAAATTCTCAGGATAATTATTTGTTAAATGGAATTGGTTCTCTGGTTTTGACGCTTACAAAATCATCTAAAATCAGCGTGCCGAAATTTTAAGTTTTCACCCCCGCCTATAAGCTTCTTGTCAAAAAAGATAGTTAACCGCACATCAATTCCCTTGCCGTCTCGCCTGTACAACTTCAACTCGCGTTCCTTTTTTCTGCTTGACTATTCCTGAAACGGCTGTTTCTTTTTTCATTTTATCGGTTTTATTTTGGCTGAAAACTACTTATTCTTCTATTCTTATTTTGTAAGTGGAGTTCATGTTTGATGGATAAAAAGAGAATATTAATCGTCGGTGGTGTTGCGGGAGGCGCCTCTTGCGCCGCAAGAGCAAGACGGCTTTGCGAGAAGTGTGAGATAATTGTGTTTGACAGAGGGAAGTATGTGTCTTTTGCTAATTGCGGCTTGCCCTATTATGTGGGCGATGTGATTACCGAGGAACAGGATTTGATTGTTGCCACGCCGCAGCTTTTTAAAGAGAGATTCAATGTTCAGGTTTGCACTGAAACGGAAGTTTTGTGTATCGACCGGGAAAAAAAGCAGATTGAAGTAAAAGATTTGAATACCGGGCAGCGCAGGTATGAACGTTATGACGCTCTCGTTCTTTCTCCCGGAGCTCGCGCCATTCGTCCGCCTGTTCCAGGTGTCGATTTACCGGGTATCCATGTTATTCGCACCATTCCGGATAGTCGTAAAATTAAGGGGGAGTTGAGCCATGTAAAAACGGCTGTTGTGGTTGGCGCAGGTTTTATTGGACTTGAGATGGCCGAAAACCTGGCGCGTCTTGGCATAAAAGTTTCCATTGTGGAAATGAGTTCGCAGGTGATGCCGCCTTTAGATGCGGAAATGGCTCATTTTGTCGAGCATCGGCTACGGGAAGAAAAGGTCGCGCTTTATCTTGGGGAAGGCATTGCAGGATTTGAGAAAAACGCCGTGGGCGGTTTAATAGCCATCAGTTCGGCGGGCAGCAGAATTGAGGCTGATATTGTTATTCTGGCGATTGGCATAAAGCCTGAAATTCAATTAGCAGTAGACTCTGGCCTTGCAGTCGGCGAACGGGGCGGCATTCGGGTTGATGAAAGAATGCGCACGAATGATCCACATATTTGGGCTATCGGCGATGCGGTTGAAACGGTTGATCACGTTACAAAGACATGGCAACTAATTCCACTTGCCGGTCCTGCGAACAGACAGGGGCGAATTGCCGCTGCGTCAGTAGTTTCTCAGCTTTATGACAACGCTTGTGTTGCAGGCAAGAGCGCCAAATTTCGCGGTGTGCAAGGCACAGCGGTTTGCGGCGTTTTTGAAGTGACCATTGTCATGACCGGCGCAAGTGAAAAGGCGCTAATTCGAGCTGGCGTCATCAATTATGAAAAGATATATCTGCATCCCGGAAATCATGTTAGCTACTATCCGGGCGCGCAAGCCATTCACATGAAAATTGTTTTTGACAAAACCAGCGGGCGGATACTTGGCGCGCAAGGGTTTGGAGGACATGGGGTTGCGCGGCGCATTGACGTTATTGCTATGGCTATGCAACTGGGTGGAACGGTATATGATCTGGAGGAGGCGGAATTATGTTACGCGCCGCAATATGGCGCTGCGAAAGATCCTGTTAACATTGCGGGTATGATTGCGGCGAATTATTTGCGCGGTGATTTGCCTTTGGCCAGATGGGAAGAACTGCAAACAAGCGGCGCTCAAATTATTGATGTGCGCGATGTTGATGAATTTGCGCTGGGGCATCTTCAGAATGCTGTAAATATCCCCTTGGAGCAATTGCGCCAACGCATGAATGAGTTGCCAAAAGAGCGTGAGCTTTGGTTGGTTTGCGCGGCCGGGCAACGAGCATATTATGCAGTGCGGACTTTGCTGCAAGCTGGATACAAGGTCAAAAATCTGTCAGGAGGAATGCAAATCTCCGGGGGGTTTTTGAAAGATATACCACGCAAAACGCAATGAGGGCGCGGAGAAAAGTCAGAGAAAGTCATTTGGGCTTTCTCCGCATGAGCCCCTCTTTTACAACAAACCGATTCTATCTGAATAATTTAATAAAGGCTGCATAGCCTTCTTCTTTTAAATTGTCTTTCGGAATGAAACGCAAAGAAGCTGAGTTAATACAGTAGCGCAGGCCAGTCGGTTGCGGCCCGTCATGAAACAGATGGCCGAGGTGTGAGTCGCCATGCTTGCTTCTGACTTCAATGCGTCGCATACCGAATGTTCGGTCTTCATTTTCAATCACATTTTCTTTGAGCAACGGTTTGCTGAAACTTGGCCAGCCGGTTCCTGATTTAAATTTATCTGTTGAACTGAAAAGCGGCTCGCCTGAAACAATATCGACATAAACGCCCTCCTGTTTGTTATTCCAATATTCATTTCGGAATGCCGGTTCGGTGCCGTTTTTCTGTGTGACCAGATACTGCAAACCCGTTAGACTTCCGCGTATGACTTCATCCGCAGCTTTTTGATATTTTTTCATCGAGGTCTTTGGCTCTGCTTTTCCCCATACTTTTTCGATAAATTGATCTCGACCAGAGCTTTTCCGGTAACGTTTATAATGCGCCGGATTTTTTTTGTAATAGTCCTGATGATATTCTTCCGCGCGGTAAAATGTGACCGCTTGCCGCACAGGCGTTACAATGGGTTTGTCAAAGACACCGGATTTTTGCAATGCGACTTTCGATTTTTCAGCAAGCTGTTTCTGCTCATCATTATGGTAAAATATTCCTGAAGTGTATTGACTGCCCCGATCATAAAAAGAGCCGCCTGTGTCAGTCGGGTCGAATTGTCGCCAGAATACCCGTAGTAGTTGTTTGTAAGTGATAACTTGCGGGTCGTAGGTAACTTGAACAGCCTCAACGTGCCCGGTTTTACCCGCGCTGACATCATTATAAGAAGGGTTGTCTTTATGGCCGCCAATGTATCCTGAAACAGCTTTTTGGACGCCGACAAGCTTGTCAAACGGCGCCTCGATACACCAGAAGCAACCTCCTGCGAACGTGGCTTTTTCAAGTGACTTCTCAACTCCACGTCCATTGCTATATAGCGCAAGGAGAGTCAGTATGATGCCCCAAACTGTTTTTCGCATCTTCTTTCCTTTCAAAATGAGATCATGATTTTTTTAAATTCGCCATATTGTTGAAACAGTCAACCAATGAAAAAGTAGTCGGTTCCATGTTTTTTGACAGCCTGGCTCTGCAAACAAGTTAAAATTACCATACAATAAAGCATTCCCCACCAGGAAAGATCAAATACTCCGAAGGGAGGCTCCAGACCCCGCAGGAAAGCTCAAATACCCCGAAGGGCGGCTCCAGACCCCGCAGGAAAGGTCAAATACCCCGAAGGGCGGCTCCAAACCCCGCAGG
>Ga0316187_10000767_pt1 | contig 26266 bp, 27 predicted proteins | sample CroRivburrow1_MG_FD_204927 | JGI IMG/M metagenome (GOLD analysis project Ga0316187, IMG submission 204927) | Coastal sediment microbial communities from Maine, United States - Cross River worm burrow 1 | ecosystem: Environmental > Aquatic > Marine > Coastal > Sediment | place: USA: Maine...
TCGCAGCATGCTGGCCCGAACCGTGGATGAATACTGGCTGGTGGAGAACGGCGCGGTGAACCGCCTGCAGACGGACCTCAGCGGCTACACCGAAAGTCACAATCCAGCCAACCTGCGCAGTGACGGTAAAGCCGCGGGAAAGAATCAATCTGATTCGAACGGCGAGGCCGGCAGTCGACAGGCCGGCAAAGGAGAGAACCGCAAAGCCGAACGCCGGGTGGCGGCTGAGCTACGCGCTCAGGAGAAGCCGCTGAAAAACGCGATCAGCAAGCTGGAGCGAACCATCGAATCGCTGAACACGGAACTGAAAACCGTGGAAGCCAAACTCGCCGACACGGAAACTTACCAGAGCCTGCCGGTGGATGAGCTGGACGAGCTGCTCAGAACTGCCGCCAAGCTCCGCAGTCGTCGGGACGATGCGGAGACTGACTGGCTGGAGCAGTCCGAAGCGCTCGAAGCACTCAGGGCCCAGGCGGGTTAGGCACCGGTGGGGCCACGACCTCCACGTCGACCTCACCCGGGTTCGTGCTGCGAATACTGATGGAAGAGGCGCCCCCGCCGATCTGAGACGGTGTCAGCATGACAAGCTCCCGAACGCCCTGACGCATCACCTCCACGGTCAACTCGGAGTTACCGCCATCCGCGGCGTGCTGTCCGCCCATCAGCGTCCTGAAGCCATCGCCGGGATTTCGAATCGGCTCGCCATCCACAGCGAGCAGCACGTCACCGGCTTTCAGTGGACCAGGCTCACCGTTCGGACCATCAGGCGCGGCAAGTACGAGCACACCGGACTCCACACCGAAGTATGTGGCGAGGTCACCGGCTACGGATTCGAGTCGAAGCCCACCAGGACCGGCAATCCGAATGGCCTTGTGCACCCCAGCTTGCATCTGCGGCGCGAGCGCCTCGAGCGACTCCAGGCTCTCGAGCGCCTGCAAGGCCTCCAGTGATTCCAGATTCTCCAGCGACTCCAGGGCACTGACCCACTCGCCGCTGCTGGTGATGTGCTCGCTGACGCTGATCGCCATGTTCTCCAGAGCTTCCACGTCCACCTCGATCGCCGGTGCGCCAGTCATGCCCATGATGAACACGCCCTTGGCCTGAGTGGTCACGTCGGCAAGCTGAAAGCCACCGTCGCGCTGATAGCCCACGGACACCGCGTCGCCCGGTGCGACATCGCTCATGGCCTCTTTCAGTCGGGCCATCGCACTCCCGGCAGCGGTGAGGTCGACGTTGTTAACGCTGGTGATCTCGTCACCAGCCCGCATGCCCGCAGCTTCCGCACCGCCCCCGGGCGTGACCCCGGATAGCAGCAGCCCGCCGTTCGGTCCGCGCTCACCCACCAGAACGCCGAGCATTGGCTTCTGGCCGTGTTGGCCCACGGTTTCAATGGCATAGAGCCGGCGGTGCAGCTCGCCCATCCGCTCGGCAGCCTCATCGAGTTGCGCCCGGGCTTCTTCGAGCTGAGCTTCGAGCTCCTCTCTTTCGGCAGGCGTCAGGCCAGCCGCGGCGAGCGCAACGGGCGGCATGAGCAGGGCGAGGTTGGCCACAATCGCCAACGCCACCAGCATGACGCTAATGCGCCCACTCTTTTCTGTGCTGCGCCTGCTGGTCTTCGTCTTTTTCATCGTACTTCTCCTAAGTCTTCAGTAGACGGCCGGCTGCAGGGCAGCCCGCGCCCGCCTGACTTCCGCGAGAGATTCCAGCAGCGCAACGCGCTGACCCCAGAGACGCTGCGCCTCTTCCTGGTTCAGTCGCCCTTCCGGAATGCTGGACAGCTGGGAGTCCACGTCCGCAATGCGATAGCGGAACGCTGACGCCACCGGATCCGCGTCGTAGCTCTGAGTGATCGGCTCCAACAGCCGGGACCTTTCTCTCAGCGCCCGGATCGCCTCACTCTCAACCGGCAGGCTGACCACCTGGTTCGGCGGCATTGACTGCTCCGGGTCACTGTCGCGCAATACGTTCACGCTCAGAATGCCGGCTGTGACCGCCAGCAGCAGACCTGCCGCCATCGCGTACGGTGCAAACCGAGCTGTTGCCGGGCCTTGTGCCGGGCCACCTCCCGTTTCGGGTCTGACCCGTTCCTGAATGTTCGCCCACACCGCCGGATCCGGCTCAATGTCAGGCAACTGCCCGAGCGCCTGCTTCAGCTCGGCTACTTCAGGCCGGGCTTCCAGCGCGCGCAACCGGGCATCCGCGCCGCCGTCAGGAAAGGCAAGCGGGTCTGACGTCTGCGGCTTTCGCGAGTCCGTCATCTCTACCTCCAGTGTCATGCCCGCCCCGTTCTCGAACGGGGCGGGTCTCACTATCTTCGCGCGGCTCACTCTGAGCCTCGCCGTCGGGCACCAGCTTCTCGTAGCCCCGAGCCAGCTGTGATTTCGAGTAGCTTTCCGTCTTGCCGAAGACCCGGGCGATCTCCTTATGCGTGTAGCCTTCCACGTCGTGCAGCCAGAGCACCATCCGGGTCTCAGGCCCGAGGCGCAGCAGGGCCCGCTCCAGGTCACGCAGGTTTTCATCCCGCGGCCCTTCCTGGTTCGGATCTGCTTCTTCCTGGAGTTCCCCACGATCGCGTCGCTGCTGCCAGGGTGAACGCAGGCGCATCAGGCAGTGATTGACCGCCGTCTGCCGAACCCAGCCGACAGCCGCCTTCGGACGCTTCAGCGCGCTCGCCCGTTCGATGACGGAGATGAAGGTGTCCTGCAGAACTTCCTCCGCCAGACCGCGGTCACCCAGGATCCGCTGGGCCATGCCCATCACCGCCGGCGCGAGTATCCGGTAGGCCTCCGCCTGAGCAGTCGGGTCACCCCGTTTCAGTCCTCGGGCCACCTCTTCGGTGAGGCTGCTTGCGGAAAATCCTGCCATTCAGTTCGTCACATCCGGCTCGTCGTGTGCAGCGGCCGAACTGCCGTTCCCCGCCGCCTGTAACTGTCTCTACCTGTATAGATGCAGCGCAGACGGAAAAGGTCGCACCGTGGGGGAAAAGATTGCGCAGGGCCACCCTTGGCGACGTCACGCGCCATGGCGCGCACCCGAGCCTGTCGGCTCGGATGGCATGAGCAGCTTGGATCAAGCGGCGGGTTCCGGCTTCCTAGCCGGCGTCTTCGGCTTCCTAGCCGGCGTCTTCGGCTTCCTAGCCGGCGTCTTCGGCTTCCTAGCCGGCAGATACCGGCTTTTCGTAGATGGAAGGCTCGTCCTTGGCCTCCTCGGTGATCCGCCGACCGAGCGCCATGTAGGTGGGAATATCTTCGTCCGCGGGTACGGACATCTTCACCTTCCGCGCCATCGCCGCTTCCAGATAGGGTCCCAGCTCCTTCAGCTTCTTCTCTTCCCGCTCAGCCTCCCGCTCCTTGAACTCGCCCATCACTTCGCTGGCGAATATCTCCAGCGACTCGCAGATGTCCTCATGGCGATTCATGCCAGCCTGCTGGATGAAGGTGACCTGATCGACACCGCACTGCTCGAACTTGCGCAGGTGCCCACGCAGATCGTCCGGGGTCCCGATGCCGCCCCGGGCCGCAGTCAGCGGCGTCGCGTAGTCAGCCACCTCCTTCTCGATCTGCGGTACCCGCACCCGATTGAACTCCTCCCAGAGATCGGTTCTGCCGGGCTTGTGCTCACCGAAGCCATAGAGGCTGCCGAGGGCATAGCCGAAAAACTCGAATCCGTGCAGGCCGCGCTGAACGGCGGTTTCCCGATCGTGGTGGCAGGAGAAGCTGGAAACCATGCAGATGTTCGGATTGATGGCATGCCCTATCGGTACGCACTCTTCCGACTTGATGATGCTGTAGTACTCGTCCACCCAGGACTGCGCCTCGAGCGGATCGACAAAGGCGAAGGTGAGCGCGCCAATGCCCATCCGCGCAGCCATGCGGATAGTCTCGCGCTGCGAGCAGGCCACCCAGACCGGTGGATGGGGACGCTGCACGGGCTTCGGCACCAGATTCCGGCAGGGCATCTCGAAGTACTGCCCCTTGAAGCCGGGATAAGGATCCATGGCCAGGATGTTGCAGATCTGCTCGGTGGCTTCCATGTAAATCTTGCGCTTCTTCGACACCTCGATGCCGAAGGCGCCGAGCTCGAGCTCCGCCGAAGATTCCCCGGTGCCGAAATCCACTCGTCCGTTGGAGACCAGATCCAGGGTGGCGATCACCTCCGCGGTGCGGGCCGGATGATTGTATTGCGGGATCACCTGGCGGATGCCCTGACCCAGACGGATGTTCTTGGTCCGTTGCGAGCAGGCGGCGAGGAAGACTTCCGGCGCCGAGGAGTGCGAATACTCTTCGAGGAAATGGTGCTCCACCTCCCAGGCGTAGTCGATACCGAGCTTGTCGGCCAGCTCTACCTGATCCAGCGCCTCATTGAAGAGCCGCTGTTCTGCACCGCCAGACCAGGGCCGTGGCAGTTGATGCTCGTAAAAAATCCCGAATTTCATGATTCAATCCCCCACAAAGTCGAACCCTCAATTTGGCACGATTGCCACCCGTGCCGCAAACCGGGCCAGCCGCGTTCCAGACATCACTGCGCAAAGCCTGCCGCAGGCGCCTGCACCGAACGATCGTTCTGTTTCTGCTAGACTTGACCGATGGCAGACGCCAATTCAGACGATACCCGGGCGCAGGATCGCACCCAACGTTCCGCCAGCAGAGACGGGCTGCTGGCGACGCTGGGCGACGTGTTCGAATCCAGAGGCTACGATGGCGCCACCCTGAGCCTGCTGTCGGCAGCAACCGGCCTCGGCAAAGCGAGCCTCTACCACCACTTTCCCGGCGGCAAAGCCGATATGGCCGCCGCTCTGCTGCGCGACCGGGTTGCCCTGCTCGAGCGCCTGGCATTTTCCCGGCTGCAGGGCAGCCAGCCGCCCGCCGTCCGGCTGGCCGAATTCATCGATGGCTTCCGGGAGTACGTTCAGGACGGGCAGCAGAACTGCCTGCTGCTGATCTTCCGCGAGGGAACGGCGGGTGCCCGGCACGGCGAAAACATCGCCAAGCAGTATGCGGACTGGCAGAGCCGGTTGGCAGCAACCTTCGCAGAATCCGGTCTGAAGCCCAAAAGGGCCGAACGAGCCGCAGCAGAGTTGCTGTCCAGCCTTTACGGCGCGCTGGTCACCGCTCGGCTGACCTGCAATCCGGACACCTTCAAACGTCAGGCGAAGCGCCTGAGGAAAACCCTGCCAGCTTGAGAAGGTCTGGCCCTGCTCCGCTAGCGCAACAGATTCAACAATTTCCCTGCCAGCCGCAGCAGGCCTTCCGGCGCATGGGCCTTGCGCCAGGTGCTGGCCGAAAACTTCACTGCCTCCATCCGGGTCGGATAGATATGGATGGTGCTCATGATCTTCTTCAAGCCGAGCCCGTGGGTCATGGCCAGCACGAACTCGCCGATCAGTTCGCCCGCCTCAGCGCCGACGATCTGGGCACCGAGGATTCTGTCGGTGCCGGGCTTAACCAGCACCTTCACCCACCCTTCCGTGTCGCCTTCGGCGAGCGCGCGATCCAGATCGTCGAGCCCATAGCGAACGACCTCCACAGGGATCCCCTGGGCTTCCGCTTCCGCCTCGGAGAGCCCGACCCTGGCCACTTCCGGGTCGGTATAGGTTGCCCAGGGCACCACCGAGTAGTTCACCTTGAACTTCCTGAACCGGCCGACCAGGCCGTTCACCGCCGCGTACCAGGCCTGATGGCTGGCCATGTGGGTGAACTGAAAGGGTCCTGCCGCATCACCACAGGCGTAAACGCTCGGCAGGCTGGTCCGCAGATGAGCATCCACCTGGATGGTTCCGTCAGGATTGCGGACGACGCCAGCCGCATCGAGTCCGGCACCACCGCGCGCTGCCCGACCCACCGCCACCAGGATCTCATCGAACGGCAGGCTGGCTTCCTCCGCACCGGAACTGCTGTCGGTCAGCGCGGTGAGGACCCCGCTGCGCCCTTCCAGTGCCTCAACCTTCACCGCCTTGTGACCAAGCCGGACATCGATCCCTTCGGCTCGAAACCGGGCAGCGAGCAGCTCGGATGTTTCCGGATCTTCCCGAGGCAGCAGCCGGTCGGCCATGTCGATCAGGGTGACCTGTGATCCCAGGCGGGCGAAGGCCTGAGCCAACTCGCAACCGATGGGCCCACCGCCCATCACCAGGAGCTGCTTCGGCTGCACCTGCAACGCCCAGACCGTATCCGAAGTAAGCGGGTCGAGTTCCCGTAGACCGGGAATCGGCGGTACGAACGGTGCCGCCCCGGTGGCCAGAATGATGGCGCGGCCAGACAGGCGCCGTTCGCCGTCGGCGGTGGCCACCCGCACGTGGTGGCCATCCTCGAGCACCGCATCACCGATCACACAATCGACCCCGAGGCTCGTGTAGCGCTCGACCGAATCCTTCGGCTCAATGGTGGCGATCACGGACTGAACCCGGGCCATCACGGCGGCGAAGTCCACCTCGGGCGCCACGCCACGGATCCCGAAACGATCCGCCGTTCGCATTTCATGTGCCGCCCTGGCGGCCCGGAGCAGGGATTTACTGGGCACGCAGCCTGTGTTCAGGCAGTCACCGCCCATCTTTTCCCGCTCCACCAGCGCCACCCGCGCATTGACGGTGGCGCCGATCAATGCGGCGATCAAACCGGCGGAACCACCGCCGATCACGATCAGGTTGTAGTTGTACTTAGCCATTCGATCCCGCACCTCCGGAGCCGGTTTCCGCGCGGCCAGCACGGGCGCGGCCGAGCGCCTCCATGAGTTTTCTCGCCAGCAGGGGAAACAGACCAAGCAGGCTGAAGGCGAAAATGAGACCCGGACTCAGAACATCCGAAAGGCTCTCCACCTCCGCCAGCTGGGTGCCGGCAAAAACGAATACCACTGTGCCCGCCAGCATGCCGACCTGGGAGACCCAGTAAAACCGCCAGGCAGACAGCGGGGTCAGGCCCATTACCAGGTTGATCACAAAGAAAGGAAACAGCGGGACCATGCGCAGGCTGAACAGGTAAAAGGCGCCATCCTTCTCGAGACCAGCGTTGATGGACGCGAGCTGCTCGCCGTACTTTTCCTGAACCCAGTCACCGAGCAGAGTTCGGGAGATCAGCATGGCGATCGTGGCGCCGGCGCTGCTGGCAAACGATACCAGCACCAGCCCCCAGACGAGACCGAACACAGCACCGCCAGCCAGCGTCATCACCGCGGCACCGGGCAGGGACAGCCCGGTGACCACTACGTAGCCGACAAAATAGACGAGGCTGGATCTGATCGGGTGGTCGCCGACTTCCGCCAGCACCTCGGAATGAACGCTTTTCAGGTATTCCAGACTCGCGTACTGGCCCAGATCGAATAGAAAGAACGCGGCCACCCCGGCAGCGACCACCAGCAGCAGCACGACCTTGCCCGCGGTGGCCAGCCCACGCGCGGCGGCAGCGCCCGGTCGCTTCTCAGTTTCCTTCACGGTCACTCCTCTCCAAAACCGCTGTACGGTACCATGCGCCGCTGAAAGACGACCCAGACTAGGACTTCAAACATGCAGCGAAGTTTCCCCACCACCCGCCTGCGCCGGAACCGCGCGGACGAGTTTTCCCGCCGACTCGTTCGGGAAACGGAGCTCAGCGCGGCGGATCTGATCTATCCGATCTTCATCATTGACGGCGACAACGCCCGGGACCCGGTGACCTCCATGCCGGGCATCGATCGCCTGAGCATCGATCTCCTCGTCGAGGAGGCGCGGCGTGCGCACCAGGCCGGCATCCCCATGATCGCGCTGTTCCCGAACATCGATCAGGAATTAAGAACCCCGGGCGGCGAGCAGGCCTGGGATCCGGAGGGCCTGGTGCCACGGGCCGTGCGGGCCTTGAAAGCCGCGCTGCCGGATCTCGGCGTCATGACGGATGCAGCACTCGATCCCTACACGAGTCACGGCCAGGACGGCATCATCGACGACGACGGCTACGTGCTGAACGACGTCACCGTGGAGGCGCTGTGCCGGCAGGCCAAAGTCTGTGCGGATGCAGGCGCAGACGTGATCGCGCCAAGCGACATGATGGACGGCAGGGTCGGTTCCATTCGCGAGACCCTGGACGAAGGGGGGTACATCAACACCCGCATCATGGCCTATTCAGCCAAGTACGCCTCCGCTTACTACGGGCCGTTCCGCGATGCGGTAGGCGCTGCGTCGACGCTCAAAGGCGACAAGAAAACCTATCAGATGGATCCCGCCAACAGTAACGAGGCTCTCCACGAGGTGGCGCTGGACATCTCCGAAGGGGCAGACATGGTGATGGTGAAGCCCGGGCAACCATACCTGGATGTTGTGCGCCGGGTGAAAGATGAATTCGGTGTGCCGACCTTTGCTTACCAGGTGAGCGGCGAGTACGCCATGCACATGGCGGCCATAGAGAACGGCTGGCTCTCGGAGGCCGTCATCGAAGAGTCCCTCGTCTGCATAAAGCGCGCAGGTGCAGACGGAATCCTCACGTACTTCGCCCTCAGGGTCGCAGAAAGCCTCTGAATACCTGCGCAGACGGTTATTAGCCAATTCCGAACGGTTCTTGCTTCCAGAAAAGTGATTGGTGATACACTCGGCATCATTATAGCTTCATCAGTCTCGTTCGCCCCGATCCGGGGCTTGAATATTTCCGGCGAGACCCCATATTCACCCATCAGCGCACAGCTCAGAGGAGACTTTCAATGAGCGATAAAATTACTCACACCACCGACTCCGGCTGGGATTCCGACGTGCTGCAGGCAGACAAGCCCGTGCTCGTGGACTACTGGGCAGAGTGGTGCGGCCCCTGCAAGATGATCGCCCCTATCCTCGACGAGATCGCGGACGAGTACGGCGATCGCCTGAAGATCTGCAAGATCGACATCGACGCCAATCAGGAAACGCCGCCTAAATACGGCATCCGCGGCATTCCGACCCTGATGCTGTTCAAAGACGGCGAAGTTGCCGCCACGAAGATCGGCGCGCTGTCGAAGTCTCAGCTGGCGACCTTCATCGACAGCAACATCTGAAGGCACGTCCTCCGTGGCGGACGGGTCCGCAGACCTGAAACAGGCAAGCCGCCGCTGATCGGCGGCTTGCAGATAACTCCCGACCCTTCTAATTCAGGCCTCCCATAAGCGTTTAAAGGCGCTTGACGGAGCCTTCGAAACCACTACACTTGAGAAACGTCTTGGTAGCCGTACCGGCTACATCCTTCGATTGCCGCCCTCAATCCCAGACCGCCTGGATAATGGGTTCGGCAACCGGAACTCCCCGATATATGAACCGGCCACATGAAGAATGCCGGAAATCGACTAGGTTAAATCCAACATGTCCATGAACTTAACAGATCTGAAACGCATGCCCGTCAGTGAGCTTGTTGATATGGCTCGTGAGATGGGCCTGGATAACCAGGCGCGTTCACGCAAGCAGGAAGTCATCGCCGCCATCGTGCGCAAGCAGGCGAAAGCCGGCGAAGACATCTACGGCGAGGGCACGCTGGAAATCCTCCAGGATGGTTTCGGATTTCTACGCTCGGCCGACTCTTCTTACCTGGCCGGCCCGGACGACATCTACGTATCACCCAGCCAGATCCGCCGCTTCAATCTGCGCACAGGCGACTCCATTGCCGGCAAGATCCGACCGCCCAAGGACGGCGAGCGCTACTTCGCCATGCTCAAGGTGGATCAGATCAACTTCTCGGAGCCGAACTCCAAGAAGCACAAGATTCTCTTCGAGAACCTCACGCCGCTGTTCCCGGACGAACGCCTGAAGCTCGAGCGGGGCAACGGCAGCACGGAAGATCTGACCGCCCGGATCATCGATCTGGTCGCGCCAATCGGTAAAGGTCAGCGGGCCCTGGTGGTGTCGCCACCGAAAGCGGGTAAGACGCTCGTGCTGCAGAACATCGCCCAGTCCATCAGCGCCAACAATCCGGACGTTGTCCTGATCGTGCTGCTGATCGACGAGCGCCCTGAGGAAGTGACGGAAATGCAGCGTCTGGTGAACGGCGAGGTGGTGGCTTCCACGTTCGATGAGCCGCCCTCACGCCACGTGCAGGTCGCCGAGATGGTAATTGAAAAAGCCAAGCGCCTGGTCGAGCACAAGAAAGACGTGGTCATCCTGCTCGATTCCATCACCCGTCTCGCCCGAGCCTACAACACGATCGTTCCTTCTTCCGGCAAGGTACTGACCGGTGGTGTAGACGCCCACGCCCTGGAGCGACCGAAGCGTTTCTTCGGCGCGGCAAGGAACATCGAGGAAGGCGGCAGCCTTTCCATCATTGCGACGGCCCTGATCGACACCGGCTCGAAGATGGACGAAGTCATCTACGAGGAATTCAAAGGTACGGGTAACCAGGAGCTGCACCTGGAGCGGAAGATCGCTGAGAAGCGCGTCTACCCCGCCATCAACATCCGCCGTTCCGCCACCCGGCGCGAAGAACTGCTCATGAGCGAAGACGAGCTGCAGCGGGTCTGGATCCTGCGCAAGCTCCTGCACGACATGGACGATATTGCGGCGATCGAGTTCATGGTGGACAAGCTGAAGGACACTAAGACCAACGAGGAGTTCTTCAACTCGATGAAGGGTCGCTAAAGCGTCCGGGGCCGCCGACCCTCCAGCGGCTCTTCACAAGCAACCCCACGGACTCGTCCCACATGACTTCAGGCGCTGCCATTGTCGAGATCGAGCGGCGTCCTCTGGCAGCAGAACCACCGATTCAGATTCTGACGCTCGAGCTCGAAGACGCCTTCGAGTTTGCAGCCGGGCAGTACCTGATGGTTATGCACCCGGATGGCACAGCCATTCCCCTCTCCATCGCCTCGCCACCGGAACTGCTGCCCAGGCTCAGCCTGCACTATCGCTCGACGCCAGGCCTCACCGAGGCCGAAAGGATGGACGACCTGCTGCGCGGCAAGCGTCTCGAACTCGAATCCGGCGCCGGCGACGTCAAGCTGGACCCTTCCGACGACGCGCCGCTGCTCCTGGTAGCGGGCGGCACCGGCATCAGCCAGGCGCTCTGCCTCGCGCTCGCTCAGACGACGCGTAATCCGGACACACCCGTACAGATGCTCGCCTGCGCAGACACAGAGGCCGATCTCTACTTTAGAGATCTGCTGCCTTCCGCTGTCGGATTCCGCGCGCAACTGATCGCGGATTCGAATCGCGATGAAAGCAATGCCGGCCTGGAATGGCTGGCAGCGAATGGGCCGAACGTATCTGACGCCACCAGAGTCGTGCTCTCCGGCAGCCCGGCATTCGTCTATGCGGCGACAGATACGCTGATCGCGGCGGGATTGCCGGAAGCGCAACTGGAGTCGGACGTTTACAGCTGGGCACCTCGCTGAACAGCCGCAGCTGAGACCCAAGCTGGGCTTCCCAAGAGAGGTGTATGACTGGTGTATGTCACGCACCAACATCGACATCGATGACGCGGCCTGCGCTGAAGTCATGCGCAGGTATCAATTCGCCACGAAAAAGGAAGCCGTCAACTTCGCGCTACGGGTCCTTGCGGCAGAACCGCTGAGCCTGAAGGAGGCAGTGGACTTACGAGGATCTGGCTGGGACGGGGATCTGGATGAGATGCGCGAATCCCGCCCGTTATGATCCTGATCGACACTTCCGCATGGGTGGAATTTCTGAGAGACACCGCAGGCCGCAGCCATGTATCGCCAATGCCGGGTCAGAGGCGAGACCGTCAGGAAGCTTATGGACTGCCTGATCGCGGCCATCGCCATTCGGGTTGATGCGCCGGTACTGCACCGTGACGTTTATTTCGACGTGCTGTAAAAGCACACGGCACTTCGCACCGTCGCAACATCTTCCAGCGATCTGCGACCTTAGCTCGAGGCGTCGGTCACCTGGCCAGAGAAAAGCTGAGGGAGCTGGTTACAGATCGTCGACGCTTCAGACCGGGTTCGCGCCAACGAATTCAATCAGCACCTGCGCCAGCTGCTCGCCCGCGTCGTCCTGAATAAAGTGACCGGCGCCTTCGAGAATGGTGTGCTTCTGGCTTTTGGCACCGGGCACAGACTCGATGAACCGCTTCTCCCCACCTCGGGTGACGGGATCCGAATCACCGAAGGCCGTGAGAAACGGCATGTCCGTCTGCTCGTAGAATTTCCAGGCTTCCCGGTTGGCCGGAATCGCCGGATTGTCCGGAATGATCGGAACCAGGGAGGGGAACTGCCGCGCGCCCTGGATGTACTCTTCCGACGGGAACGGTGCCGCCCAGGCCCGATACTCATCATCCGAGCACTGCTTAAGAGACAGCTTCATCACCTCGGCCGGATGAAAGTCCGGGTGCGCATCACAGTGGCGCACCCAGTACATGAACTGGGGTCGGTCTTCCATGGGGCCCGATAGCTTCATGGCCATTTCCGGGGCGGACAGGGCCGGTGTATCTGCCATGAGTTCATGCAGCTTTGGCGACAGCTCATCCGGAATGCCTTGCCCATCCGGCAGACCACCGTTGGCCAGCAGGACCCGCGCGAAACGATCGGCGTTTTCGGCGACCAGCCGCAAGCCGATCAGGCTGCCCCAATCCTGGCAGACCAGCGTCATGCCATGCAGATCGAGCGCTTCGATGAAACTCTTCATCCAGCACACGTGGTTGGCATAGGTGTAGTCGGACCGGCTGGTGGGTTTGTCCGAGCGGCCAAAACCGATCAGGTCCGGCGCGATCACCCGATAGCCGGCCGCGGTCAGCACCGGAATCATCTTCCGGTAGAGGTAGCTCCAGCTCGGTTGTCCGTGCAGGCACAAGAGAATCTCTCCTGCGCCCTCATCGAGGTAGTGCATGCGCAGGGTGCCGCCGTCGCCCGCATCAACGTCCACGTAATTCGGCTCGAACGGAAAGTCGGCAAGCCCTGCAAAACGCTCATCCGGTGTTCTAACGAATTCCATCACAGTCTCCTTCGCGATCTGATTTAGTTAGGCCAGTAGATGTAGTCATCGCCTGGCTCGTAAGGTTGGCCACCGTGCTTGTCGATAAGCTGCGGGCCGTCGAGAACGGAAGGCCACATGGGCTCAGCCTGCTCCGCGTTGTGCGCAGCCAGCAGCGCCTCCAGCTCGGCCACCTTCTCGGGAGCTTCGGCGGCCAGGTTTAGCTGTTCCGTCGGATCATCGGCCAGATTGAACAGCCAGCGCTTGTCCGGCCGATCGGCGCGGATCAGCTTCCAGCCCCGATGCAGCACGCTCTGCTGATGGCCTTCCCGCCAGAACAGCGTGTCGTGGGGCAGGCCTGCCTTCTCACCGGTGAAGTAAGGCATCAGATCCACACCGTCGAGCGTTCTGTCCGAGGGAACGGAAGCGCCGGCCGCACCGGCAAAGGTGTGAAAAACATCGATGTGATGCACCGGTGCGTCCATCATCGATCCCGGCGCGATCTTCGCCGGCCACTTGGCCATGAAAGGCACGTGGATGCCGCCTTCGAATTGTGTGAGCTTCCAGCCACGGAATGGTTTGTTGATGTCCGGCAGCTGGATGTAGCCGGCACCGCCATTGTCCGCCGTCATCAGGATGAGAGTATTCTCCGTCAGTCCCAGCTCATCCAGCTTCTCGACAACCCGCCCGACGCTGCGGTCGACGGATCTGATCATACCGGCATAGACCCGCAGATGATGGTCTTCGATGTGCGCGAACTCGTCGTAATCCTCGCGCGTGGCCTGCAGCGGATTGTGGATGCCCCAGTGCGACAGATAGAGAAAGAAGGGGCGATGCTGATTGTTCTCAATGACCTTCAGCGCCTCTTCCGTGTAGTAGTCGGTGAGATAGCCATCCGGTTGAAACGGATCGCTGCCATTGAACTCGGCGGCGTACTGGGCGTTGGCCCAGACCATTCGCTCGATGTTGTCTTCCGGCCGCTTGGCGTTGACCACATGCGGGTCATCTTCCGGCAGGTAGAGCAGGCCAGCCATGTTCAGGCTGTCGTCGAAGCCCTGATCCTCCGGCCGCAAGCCTTCCCGGGTGCCCAGGTGCCACTTGCCGATGTGCGCTGTGTAGTAGCCGGCCTCTTTGAGCACCTCGGCGATGGTAACTTCCTCCGCCGGCATGCCGAACTCATACAGCGGGTTCTCGGGCAGTGCAGCCAATGCCACCTGGTCGAAGTAGGAAGGCAATGGCGCATCTTCGTTCCGCATCCACTGAAAAATCGTGCCGCCGATTCGCGGAAACGGCGTAAACTCGAAGCCGAATCGCGTCGAATAGCGACCGGTCAGCAGGGTGGCCCGGGACGGCGCGCAGACCGCATTCGCCGAGTAGCCGTTGGTAAAGGTCACACCCTGTTCAGCCAGGGCATCGATGTGCGGGGTCATCACCGTCCCGTCACCCGCACCGCCGTTATAAAGCGAGATGTCGTTAAAACCCATATCATCGGTGAGAATGAAGATAATGTTCGGCGCGCGATCTTCCGGCGCCAGCTCGGCTGTCGCGGGGCCGGTTTGCCAGTTGGTCGGTACGTTCTCCGGAATGGGCGAGACGATTTGCCGCACCTTGGGCAGTCCCCAGACCAGCAACTCCACCTTGTTCTGCCAGACCAGACCGGCCAGGAGTAGCAGGACTACGACGGCACTGATCAGTTTTTTCATGGCTCCCCTGTGACGATGGACTCTTTGCGATGACTTCATTATATTAATGTAACGCATTATATTTCAATCCATAGGGATGGAATTCATGAACGTGGAAGTACTGACTGATATCGCAGTGGAGGCATGGCAATGAAAAAACTTCTGATCACACTGGGCGTACTGTTCGCGGTTGTTGGGCTCATTGCCTTCCTGGCGTTCAACACGGAGTCAGGCCAGGACGCGCTTTTCAAGCGCGCGGCCAGCACCATGCTGGGCCAGGTACCGGCGCCGCCGGATGGCCTTAGGGTCGTGATCTGTGGCAGCGCGTCCCCCCTCGGCAACGACCCGACCAGGGCCCAGGCCTGCATCGCCGTGCTCACACCGGAGCATTTCTTCCTGTTCGACGTGGGCGCGCGTTCGCCGCTGCGGATCGCTCAGGCACGGCTGCCGATGCGCAGGCTCGATGGCGTCTTCCTCACCCATTTCCACTCGGATCACATCGCCGGCCTGCCGGACGTGGACCTCGCCTCCTGGGTCCAGGGCCGCAGCAGTGAGCTGCACGTATACGGCCCTCCAGGTGTGGAACGAGTCGTCGAAGGCCTGAACCTGGCCTACCGCCATGACCGCGACTACCGCACCGCCCATCACGGCAGCGAGATGCTGCCTCCGGAGACCGGGGGGATGACGGCGATGCCCGTTGCTGTGGACGGTCTCGCCTGGCAAGACGACCTGCTCACGGTCACTGCTTTTACAGTCACCCATGATCCGATCAGGCCGGCGGTGGGCTATCGGGTCGACTATCGTGGCCGATCGGTGGTGATCTCCGGAGATACGGTGGCCACGGACTCACTTTTCGAGGCAGCCGCTGGTGCCGATCTGCTGCTTCACGACGCGTTGTCCCGAGCCATGCTCGATCCCATGATCGAAACGGCTGAGGCAAATCAGGTGCCCATATTGCCCACTATCATGCGCGACGTGATCGACTACCACGCCGACAGCCTGAGCCTGGAAGAGCCGGCCCGAGCCGCGGGCATCCGCCAGCTCGCCTACTATCACCTGGTTCCGGTGCCACCGAACGCGCTCGCAGAGAGAATCTGGGCCCGCGGGCTTTCAGCAGACACCCTGCTGGTTCGCGACCTGCATACCTTCGACCTGCCACCGGGAAGCACGGAGATCATCATCCGTGAACCTTGAAACCCGGATCCGCTCGAGAGGCGCACGTCTGCTTTCGTCGCAGGGATTCCAATCCTTCCGTCGGCGCCGTGCCCGGCTCAAGCGTCGCCTCAGCAGTAAGACGCCGGAAATCCACTACTTCCACCAGGTGGACGACCCCTACAGCCACCTGGCGGTGCAGAAACTGGATCAGCTCAGGTCCACCTACCCAATGCCGTTCAAGGTGCACCTTTGCGCCCAACCGGGCGCGGAGTACCTCGGCAGCAGTGAGCACTTCGACGACTGGGCGCTCCGGGATGCGATCAGCATCGCTTCAGGCTACGGATTGATGTTCCCGGCCGACGCCAGCGCACCGGATGCCGCCGCGATAAAGGCGGCCAATGACAGGCTGGCACCTCTTCTCGACAGCGACGATTTTGCCGACACCGCAGTGGAAATCGGCGCCCTGCTGTGGGCGGGCGCATCGTCTGAGCAGCTCCTCCATGCGCACCGGGGCGGCACAGACGGTCAATCGGCGCTGGCAGCGGGAAACGCCACCCGGCAGAAGCTCGGTCATTACGCCGGTGCCATGTTCTACTTCGACGGCGAGTGGTACTGGGGCGTGGATCGGCTTCGGCTGCTGGAAGCCCGGCTCGCCGAGGAGGGCCTGGCACCATCCGGCGCCACACTCTGCGTGCCGGAGCCCAGGCCCACGGACACCAGCGCGCTCGATACGAGCCAGGTGCTGCTGGAGTACTTTCCGTCGCTGCGAAGCCCCTATACCGCCATTGGTCATCGCCGCGTTCTCGAGCTCATCGAGCGCAGCGGCGTCCCCGTCAATGTCCGGCCGGTAATGCCCATGCTCATGCGCGGCGTACCTGCCCCGCGGGCCAAGCAGCGCTACATCATCTCCGATGCGGCGCGCGAAGGGCGTGCCCATGGCTCGCCGCTCGGTCGCGTCGTCGATCCGTTCGGTGAGCCTGTTAAACGGGCATTCGCCCTGTTTCCGGCGGCCGTGAATCTGGGCAGAGGCATGGACTTCGTGACTGCCTACCTGCAGGCAGCCTGGGTCGACGGGATCGACATCGCCACGGAAGCAGGCCTCAGAACCGTCGCCGCCAGGGCCGGGCTCGACTGGGAGGCGCTGCAGAGCGCGCGGCAGGGTACGGACTGGGAAGCCGTGCTGGACGACAACCTGAATGAGATGCTGGGCGCCGGCCTCTGGGGCGTGCCCAGCTTCCGCGTCAGCGGCGGCAACGCCGATGCGCCCTTCAGCTGCTGGGGTCAGGATCGGATCTGGCGGGTGGAAAACGAGATCGCCGCGCGCGCGGCCGGCTGAAAATGGAAGCAAAGTTTGACAACCGGCAGGCACGCAGTGAAGCCACCCGAGCGTCACTCATGCGCGCAGCGGAGAAGCTGATCGCCGAAAAAGGTATCGAGGGTGTCACCATTCGCCTGATCCTGGCAGAGGCCGATCAGAAGAACACGTCTGCGCTGCAGTACCACTTCAAAAATCTCAAAGGGCTGATTGAGGCCATCCACGCCGAGCGTGCGGAAGAAGTCCAGGAGGCCCGCGGACGATTGCTGCAGGATCTGCTCACCCGCACCGAAAACCCGAGCCTGAGAGAACTCTGCGAGCTGATGATCGGACCTCCGGTGGAACTCGCCCGATCACGAATTGATTTCCGGCGCTATATCAAGGCGTTCGGCCACCAGCTGGCGCTGCTGGAAACTTCTGCCCTGGCTCATGCCAGCCGCCAGGGGGGCGGTGGCAGCAGCGGCCTGCAACTCCGCGCCCTGCTCCGGGAGAAACTCAAACATCTGGACGACGATGCCTTCCGCCGCAGAATGGAGGCTGCCGTTCGTTTTTGTGCGACCTCGGTCTATCACCAGGCCCGACAACCCAATGCGTTCCGAGGCAAGCAGGGCGACCTTTTTCTCGCCAGCCTGCTCGATGCCCTGGCCGGGTTGCTCGGCGCACCCGAATCAGAAGAAACGAAAACCATCGCAGCCGCTGCCAAACAAGCAAACCAACGGAAAACGAAAAAGAGTTGAATCGTGTTCTAGCCAGATCCCAGACGCTCTGACGAGCTGGTTCTCGTTAAGGCAAAGGCAGCGCAGGCAGGGGTACGGTGGCATGCGCGAGATATTCACTGCCACGCTCTGTTTCGCCGAGCGACACGCAAAGCCGGCCCAGCTCGCCGTAGACCTCCGCCGACCGCTGCAGGCGCAGGCTCGTCTCGAAGTACTCGCGCGCTTTCGGCCAGGCCTGATTCATCAGGCAGATGCGCCCGAGGGTGAGCAACAGCTTCGGGTCGTTGGGCTTCTCCTTCACCCAGCCTTCCGCCACTACCAGCTGACGCGCCGGATCGGCGCCCGCTACGAGGCCATAGAGCACAACCAGATCATCGTCCCAGGTCTGCTGCAGCGCGATTCGAATCGCGGCTTCCGCTTTGTCCGCAGCGCTGGTATCAGCACCACCGTCGATCAACGCCCGGGCATAGGCCGCCACGAGTTTCGGTGAACGCTTGAGGTCCTTCGGCACATCGCCCCAGATCGAGTCCGCAGTGGAACCCGCCTGGGCCAGCCGGGCAATCCAGGCGCGCTGCTGCAGATCGCTGAAGACTTCATCGGCGAAGATCTTCCGCTTCTTCACTTCCGGCAGCAGCTCGATCAGGGCCTGCCAGTCGGCCAGCTCCTCATAGACCTGGGTCAGCATGGCCAGCACCTGCGGGTGCCGGGGCGACGATGACTTCAGCTGCAGGAGGGTAGCCAGACTCTGCTCCCACTGGGCCGCACTTTTCTGCAGCTCTGCCTGGGTCAGACCCACGGCGAATTTCGAGCCCGGCGTGGATTCGTGGGCACTGCGCAGGAGCTGGTCGCGCTCTTCCGCATCGCCGAGCTCATGAGCCGCTCGGGCCGCCGTCAGATAGTTGATCAGCGGCGTATTCACTTCCCTGGCTGAAGCGGTCAGCACTTTGCGTGCCTCTGCCCACTGCCCTTCGGACATCAGCAACAACCCCTGCACCGTCTGCTTCTGGGCCTTGGTTGCCTTGCGCCGTTTCAGCCAGCTGCCGAACCTTCCGGTGCTGGCCATGGTGCGGGTGAAAATCCAGAACAGAAAGCGCAGCAACAGGTAAGCCAGGGCCAGCAGCACCAGAGCGAACCAGAGGCTGGTTTCGAAAGCCAGGTCTCCGTACGAAAGCAGGACGTAGCCCGGATCGCGAACGACCAGCGTGCCGATCAGCCCGCCGAGCACCACGGCGACGATGATGAGCAGCAGGCCGAGCTTCATGCTTCCCCCAGCGCCTTGAGTGCGCTCAGGGAGCCTGAAACGTCCGGCAGCGGTTGATCCAGAGTTACCGTCGACAGTGCCTCGAGCTCCTCCAGGCTGCGGGCAACGCCGGGGCTTTCCAGCTCCAGGTAGCTGCTGATCCAGTCCGCCGCCGTCTGCAGGCTCTGCTCGTAAACTGCCTGCTCCCGTCGCAGCGCCGCGAGCTGCGCGCGCTCCAGCATGAGCCGGAGGTTCAGCTCCAGATAGGCTTCTTCTTCCGGCGCCAGCAGCGGCCGAACGCTCTCTCCGTCGAACCGCCGGAAGCGCATGTAGCCGCCGATCTGCTCCCAGAGCGCGGCAAGGAAGCCGGGTTCCTCCGCCGCACCTTCCGGCTCCACTTTTTCGAACCGCGGCAGCTTGACGCTCTGGGCGCTGATTTCAGTTTTGATCGCCTCGAGCCGGAGGAACAGGCCCTGGACGTCATTACTTTCGACGTTTTCCAGCGCCATGATCTCGTCTGCAAGCTGAGCCCGCACCTGATAGAGCGCAAAGTCATCCAGCTCCTGGAGAATCGTGTCCGCCGCCTTCAGCAAGGTCAGCGCACCCTTCACATCACGCTCCATCAGCACCCGGTGATTGGCGATCCGCAGCAGGTAGGCGAGCTCGGCAATCTGCCACTCCCGGCGCGACGGCGGCGCCTGCGCTGACACACGATTGACCGCTTCCAGGACTTCTTCGGCGGAGGCGTCCCGGGCTCGACGCTGATCTGCCGCAAATTCGCGCAGCGCCTGGGCCTGGCTGTCTGCCAGGGCATCGAGCGCCAGCTGACTTCCGGCCAGATCGGCTTCCAGCGCGCTGAATCGGGCATCCACAGCCACTTCCGGCGCGAGGTATATGAGTTTGTAGTAGAGAAAGCCCGCCGCACCAAGACCAGCCAGACCGAACAGCAGCCCGAGGAAGCCCATGAAGCGGCCCTTCGCTTTCGGTGGTGGGGCTTCGGCCGCCGCAGCAGCTGCCTTCTGCCGTCTACTCGCTTTCCGATCGGGCTTTCCGATTGCAGCAGCGTCCTCGACCGGCTGCTCGCGAGCAGCCTCATCAGCGCCCTCGGTGTCCCCGCCAGCTGCTTCAGACACAGCGCTAGTCGCTTCGTCGCTGGCCTGATCCGAGTTTTCCGAATCCTCATCGGCCTGGCCAGGTGGAACCTGACTCGCCAGGGGCTTCGGCGGCGGACGGGTCAGCGGCGGCTGGCTCAGTGGATCCAGCGCGTCGGGCTTGTCTCGGTCTTTTTCTGTGTCTGGGCGATCACCGTCGCTAGGCATTACTCGGCTTCCAGGGCTGCGATGAAATCTGCATCTGCCGCGCCGGCCGCGACCTGCAGGTTCTCAAACCCCAGCTCCGGTCCCAGCGCGGCAATCCGGTCGGATGCGGCAATCACCTTGACGCCCGCATCGCCACCGCTTTCGCACCATAACCGGGCCATGGCCGTGAATCCATCCTGGCTGGCAATCAGAATATGGCTCACGCCAGCCAGCGAGGCCGCCGGAACATCGAGGCCGACGCGCTGGTAGCACAGGTATTCGCTCACCACCGCCGACGCCGCCTCCAGGTGTTCCTTGAGCACCTTGCGACCTCCTTCTCCAGCAACGATCAGGCAGGCCGCGCCTGCGATCGTTTCACCAGCACAGAGTTTTATCAGGCCTTCGCTGGACGGCGGGTCAGCCACGTCGGCAGCAATGCCCGCGGCTGCCAGCCGGGCCGCCGTCTGCCCGCCCACGGCGTGCACCGCGGCGCCGGCGCAGAAGGAGAGATCGCCAGCGGTACGAACCGCCTGCTCGGATAGAAAGAAAACGTGCTGGAAGGATCCCGCCGGCCGCTCAGCGTCCGTCTCTGCCACGCTCAGCACGGGCGCTGCAAAAACGTCGTACCCCGCTGCTTCCAGCGCCTCAGCCTGGCGGCTGCAGCCGGGTTCAGTCCGGGTAACCCAGACCCGTGGTCTGGTCACAGACACCGCCTACTTTCCGTCCGGTTTCGGGATGGCGGCGAGCAGCTCCGAGGCGCCCTGGGCGATCAGCTCTGCCGCCACAGCCTGACCGATCGTCACAGGATCTGCACCGATCGCACTCGCCTCCAGCATCCGACTGCCATCCGGCGCGCCCAGCCTGGCCAGCAGTTGAATGCCATCTGAGGTGCGCAGCGCGTGCGCACCAAGCGGCGCCGAGCAATCGGCACCGATCCCGGCGCTCACCGTCCGTTCCGCAAGCACACAGCCAGCCACCGCATCGTCCTGCAGCTCACCGAGCAGCGTGATGAGTTCCGCCGCGTCGTCCCGGCATTCCACGCCCAACGCCCCCTGGCCTGCCGCCGGCAGCGACAGAGACTCGGGGAGCTTCTCAGTAATGCGGCCATCGAGCCCGAGCCGCTCGAGCCCGGCAGCAGCGAGCACCAGTGCGTCGTATTCACCCGCATCGAGTTTGGCCAATCGGGTGTTCACATTGCCGCGCACGGGCCGCATCTCGAGATCGGGCCGCACGGCCAGCAGCATGGCCTGGCGGCGCAGGCTGGAGGAACCGACGACGGCGCCTTCCTTGAGGTCCATTAGCCCGGCGCCCGTCGGTGTGACCAGCGCATCGCGCACATCCGCCCGATAGCCGATCAGGGGCAGCACGAAACCTTCCGGCAGAATCGCCGGCACGTCTTTCATGGAGTGCACGGCGATATGCGCCCGTCCAGCCAGCATGGCTTCTTCCAGCTCTTTGATGAACAGGCCCTTACCGCCCACCTGCGACAGGGGCGAGCTGAGCCAGCGATCACCCTGGGTCGTCATCCCGAGCAGGCTGACCTCGGCGCCGGGAGCCGCCTTCATGAGTTCCGACTGAATGAACTCCGCCTGCCAGAGCGCCAGCTGACTTTCCCGGGTGGCGATGACGAGGCGTTCGATCACAGGCTCTTCACCACCTTGCGCACTGCCGCCACATGGCGCCGGCTGATGTCCACGGCCTCTTCCACGTCCTTCAGCTGGATCTGATAGTGACCGTCCGACTGCCGGCTCAGACCGACGATGAAACGCGCGGCGACCAGGGCGTTGCGATGCACGCGAATGAAGCGCTCGCCGAACTCTTCCTCCAGCTCCTTCAGCGTTTCGTCGACGATGATTTCGCCTTCACCATGGCGAACGGTTACGTACTTCTGATCCGCCTGAAAGTAACGCACATCGTCCACCGGGATGAGCTCGATGCCCTTTCGCGTGCGCGCGGAAATGTGCGTGCGCCGGGGCGGCTGATCCTGGGCAAGCGCGGCAAGCTGCGCCTTGTTCACCCGCTGGGCCTTGCCCAACGAGTCTTCCAGATTGTCTTTGCGGACCGGCTTCAGCAGATAGCCCACGGCCTGCAGATTGAAGGCTTCCACCGCATGTTCCTCGTAGGCCGTGCAGAAGATAATGGCCGGTGGCTCCTCCGCATCGACAATGTGCCGGGCGGCCTCCAGCCCATCCATGCCCGGCATGCGGATATCCATCAGCACCACTTCCGGCTGCATGTTCGCCGCCACCTTCACCGCTTCAACGCCGTTCGCGGCCTCGCCCACCACTTCGTGGCTGTCGAATCCATCGATCATCCGCGACAGCCGGTCTCTGGCGAGCTGCTCGTCGTCCACGATCATTATTCTCATCTTCAGGCTCCTTCTGTCGCACCACCTGTCCCAGCCGCAGCATCGGCGGCCTCCATGGACAGGGGATATCGCAATGCCGTCACGTAGCGCCCGTCGGCTTCCCGGGTGGTGAGCTCCGCCCGACCGCCGTAGAGCACGGCGAGCCGGCTGCGAATGTTGTTCAGCGCCATCTTATTCCCCTGGCTCTGCGTGCGCTGCGTCTCAGCCGGCAGGGGGTTGGCGATCTCCACGTTCACATCGTTGCCCTCAAACCAGAGCCGAACGGATATGGTGCCCCCTTCCGGCAGCGGCTGAATGCCGTGGTAGATGGCGTTTTCCAGCAGCGGCTGCAGGGTGAGCAGTGGAATCTTCACGGACCGGTCCGGCGGCTCCACCTGCCAGTCGAGCTGCAGGCGCTCACCCAGCCGCAGGGCTTCTATGCGCACGTAGCGCTCGCAGAGGTCCAGCTCCTCGGCCAGCGGCACCTGATTGCCCGCATCGTTGAGGCTGGCCCGGAACAGTTCAGAAAGATCCTCCACCACCGTCTCCGCCGTGTCCGGATCCACGGCGATCAGGCTGGCAATGATGTTCATGCTGTTGAACAGAAAGTGCGGACGGATGCGGGACTGCAGCGCCTGGATTCTGGATTCGAGCTCGGACTGCTCCTGGGCACGCAGCTGCTGCTGCACATAGAAATACCGCAAAGCCAGGACGGTGATGATGCCGGCGATCACGAGCTGACCGGCCAGGGTGCTGAAAACGATACCGCCGTTCAGAAGCCAGGAAGACAGCAGTCCCACCGTCAGCGTCACTGCCATCACCAGGCCGAAAGCAGTAAGAGAACCGGTGAGCAGACCGAGCCCGGCGAGCCATCTGCGGCTGCCGCAGATCAGGCCGGCACTGGTCAGCGCCACCCATTGCACGAAGAGCGACATGAGGGCAAGGCGCATCCAGCTGAGCTCGCCGCCGGCAAACAGCAGAACCAGAACCAGCAGCTCGCCGAATAGAACCAGCAGAGACAGGGCGCCAACGTTGCAGAGTTCCGGAACGACAAAAGGTCGCGAGTCGATCAGCGAGAGGGATTGGTTGCTATAATCGGCCACTCTCTACTTATCTACCCTCTACTCAGCACAGTTCTTCACTCACTCACCAACGGTCCAAGAATATGAGCCAGGACGACAAGCCTTGGGGCGGGCGCTTTACCGAGGCCACGGACGCGTTCGTCGAAACGTTCACCGCATCGGTGACCTTCGATGCGCGCCTGTACCATTACGACATCCAGGGCTCCATCGCCCACGCCAACATGCTGGGTGCGCAAAGCATCATCAGCGATGACGAGCGTGCCAGCATCGTAGCCGGATTGGCGGCGATCCACAAAGAGATCGACGAAGGCACGTTCAACTGGCAGATCGCCCTCGAAGACGTGCACATGAACATCGAAAGCCGGCTGGTCGCGCTGATCGGCGACACCGGCAAGAAGCTGCACACGGGTCGTTCCCGCAACGATCAGGTGGCCACGGACATCCGCCTGTATCTGCGCCACGAAGTGGATGAACTCCTCGCCATGACACGGGCATTAGGCGTTGCCCTGCTCGATCAGGCGGAGAAAAACGCTGGCACCATCATGCCCGGTTTTACGCATCTGCAGACGGCCCAGCCCATCACTTTCGGCCACCACCTGCTGGCCTGGCACGAGATGCTGAAGCGGGATGCCGAACGGCTTGCGGACTGCCGGAAGCGCATCAACGTGCTTCCCCTGGGGGCCGCCGCCCTTGCTGGAACCACCTTCCCGATCGACAGAGCGGCGGTTGCCGCCGAGCTCGGCTTCGACCGGCCCTCCGAAAACTCTCTGGATTCGGTCAGCGATCGTGACTTCATCATCGAGTTCTGCGCCGTGGCCAGCATCATGATGATGCATTTCTCCCGCTGGTCCGAGGAACTGGTGCTTTGGATGTCCGAACCGTTCTCGTTCGTGGACCTGCCGGACCGGTTCTGTACCGGTTCCTCGATCATGCCGCAGAAGAAAAATCCGGATGTCCCCGAGCTCATCCGCGGCAAAACGGGCCGGGTGTTCGGACACCTGACCGGCACCCTCACGCTGATGAAGGGTCAACCGCTCGCTTACAACAAGGACAATCAGGAAGATAAGGAACCGCTGTTCGACGCTGTGGATACGCTGCGGGACACCCTGACCGCACTGATTGGTCTGGTGCCCGCCATCGAAGCGAAGCCGGACAACATGCGCCGGGCCGCGCGTGGTGGCTTCGCCACAGCCACGGACCTGGCCGACTACCTGGTCCGTTCCGGCATCGCGTTCCGGGACGCCCACGATATCGTCGGCCGCACGGTGAACTACGCGATCGAGCAGAACAAAGATCTGGACGAGCTTGCACTAGAGGAACTGCAGCAATTCCATCAGGGCATCCAGCAGGACGTGTTCGACGTGCTGACGCTGGAAGGCTCCGTCTCCGCCCGCAGCCACATCGGCGGCACCGCGCCAGAGCAGGTCCGAGCCGCGGTGGCCAGAGCCCGGGTGTTATACTCGTCCGATTGAACTGAAAGGATGCGTCGTGCGCTGGATGATTCTCTGGCTGCTCACCACGCTGGTTGCAACCTGCGGCCAGAAGGGGCCGCTCTACCTGCCGGAAGACAGCCCCGAAGAAAGCGCCAGTGCGAGCAGCAGCAAGATCCTGACCGCACGCCTCCGGCCGTGAATGCCCCATGAACGTTCTGCACCGGAAGACCGGCTCCGCCGGTGACGTCTTGCACGTTGAATCCGTGCCCATACCCGAGATTGTCGCCTCGGTGGGCTCGCCCGTGTACGTCTACTCACGCGCTTACTTCGAGTCTCGATATCGAACGCTGGAATCCGCCGTCTCAGACTGCGGCACCGGCGGGCGCATCTGCTACGCGGTCAAAGCCAACTCCAACCTGGCTGTGCTGCGTCTGTTCGCCGACCTTGGGGCAGGCTTCGATATCGTCTCCGCCGGCGAGTTGATGCGGGTGATGGCTGCCGGGGGCGATCCGGGGAGCGTGGTTTTCTCCGGCGTCGGCAAGGCTGCGGAAGAGATGGACCTGGCACTTAAGGTGGGCATCAGTTGCTTCAACGTGGAGAGCGCGGCGGAGCTCGATCGCCTCGAGTCCCGCGCCGCGCTGCTCGAGCGCCCTGCCCGGGTAGCCTTCCGGATCAATCCGGACGTGGACGCAGCCACCCACCCTTACATCTCCACCGGGCTGAAAGAAAACAAATTCGGCGTGCCGGCAGAAACGGCGCTGCCGCTTTACGATCGCGCACAGGCCAGCGAGTGGCTCGAACCGGTCGGCGTCGCCTGCCACATCGGCTCCCAGATCGAAAGCATGGAGCCCATGCTCGAGGCGATGGCGCGGCTGCTCGATCTGGTGGATGCGCTTGCCGAACGCGACATCGACATCGAGCACCTGGACATGGGTGGCGGCTATGGCGTCACCTATAGAGACGAGGTGGATTTCGACATCAGCGCTTACGGCGCCCGGGTACGAGCCGCGCTGCAGGGCCGGCAGATAGGGCTATCCGTGGAGCCAGGCCGGTTCCTGGTCGCCAACGGCGGGCTGCTGATCAGCCGGGTGGAATACCTGAAGCCTGCGCCGGAGCCGGGCGGTCGCCAGTTCGCCGTGGTGGATGCCGCCATG